>Ga0268299_1000660_pt1 | contig 93888 bp, 72 predicted proteins | sample NOBtaG_FD_193484 | JGI IMG/M metagenome (GOLD analysis project Ga0268299, IMG submission 193484) | Activated sludge microbial communities from bioreactor in Nijmegen, Gelderland, Netherland - NOB reactor | ecosystem: Engineered > Bioreactor > Aerobic > Activated sludge | place: Netherlands...
ATACCAGCGACATCGCGAGCCTCCTTGCTCAGAACGTTGGTCGGTAACACCCAACGAATCGGGCAGGAGGCTCTTTTTTGTTCACTCAGCGCACGCAACCAGTCTCAAAAAATGCGAAAGTCGAACTCAGGCAGGCTTCAAAAAACTCCTCCGGACCGAGTACCTCAACATCTCCGACTTCCACGTTTTGATCGACCACTTGAACTCCGTGAATCCACAGTACGCCTTCCGGAATCGCGATTGCGACGTCGTACGACCCCGGCGCAAGGAGGAGCGAAAAGGCCCCGTTGGGCATTGTCGTTTCGCTGGCCACAGCCGTGTCCGTACCAGCAATATAGGCAATACAAGCAACGCCCGGTAGACCTTCTCGAAATGGATCATCCTCTTCCCGAGGAGTCCAGGCGCCATCGGAATTGCGGTCCCGGTATACAACTCCAAAAATATGGCGTCGCGGATCTGTCGTACTGTAGTAGAGCACATTCATTTCCCAGAAACGCAAGTGGTCGATAGGTGGAGACAGCCCTCCGCGTGGTGGGAAGAATGTGCGGGTTTCTGCATCGTGCCCAAAGAAGGTCGCCCTATTGTGCAAAATTGCGGACCGGAAACCATTGTCCTCCCATCTCGCCTTATGGTCCCCCTCGATAGCCGCTGCGCCCGAGTCCATCGTACCTGCAGACCAGCGTGGTCCTACAGAATACAAGTAACTAACAGCGAACGTGTCGAAGCCCACCGCTTCAAGTCGATCCTCCGGCCACTTACCTGTGAAGCTCGGTGTACCTACAGCCGCTGCCCCCGACGCACGGCCATCGGTAGATTCGAAAATAGTCCAGGTGTCTGGCACAAAGCCGGAGGGGATAGTCCCGAAGTTATCGTGCATCCAGTTCACGTGGTTTTTCGCCGCCTGGCACACCAGCCGGTGCAGCGCGAGCGGCGGGAGCGGTGCGCGGTTGTCCACCACGCTTGAGCCGATGATCGCAGCTTCCGCGGTCGGATTGCTGCGTGCCCGATTCGTCAGCCGCAGGGCGTAGAGGTCCCAGTCGGTCTGCGCGCAGGCGTCGCTCGCCGTTACGGCGAAGATCAGCATGCTGCCAATCGCAACGAGTCCTGTACGGTCCATGGCGCTCATCCCAATCGGGTGAATCGGCACACCGGCTAACATCGTACCCAAAGCACTGGCTTGCGCCAATCGACGGCTGGTACCGGCCCGATAATGCGAGACCGATCCCTGTGCTTGAAGGGCGGTTACGACCGCTGAGATTTGTCAAGATACTCGAAAACGCACTGATAGCGCCTTGCGGCTCCTGCACTCTGAAACGCGGTCTCAAGAAACAAACGAGCCCTATCGTATTGAGAGCAATAGACGGCAGCAGCAATTGCCCGCATTGCCAAGGGTTGAAGCGCCATCACCAGCCGATCGTCATGGTTCGCATAGCCTGAAACCAATGCCTTAGGATCGTCGTATTCGTTCAAGAAAGGCACAGCGTATTGCTCCACGTATTGTGCAAGCTCCGCAACTTGCGATCGGTAGTCTTCATCATCAAGTGGACGCCAACTCTTGAATGTACGCTCCGGCCCTAGGAAGCCTAAGGGTATGGCCAGTGTCACATCCTTAGGCGTTCCCAAGAGACTCTCGTTGCTACCGACCATTTCAAGCGCTATCGCATTTACGGCCAACAGTTCGACCAGCACAATTGGCTGGATGTGGCAAATACTCGCATCGTCCGACTTACGTGAGCGAGTGTAGACTATGTCGATTCTCTGCATACCACGCTCGATCTTCCGCGCATAGCAGGTGGAGCGCCGATGTCTGTGAAAACTTAATCTAGAGAGCGGTCTGTCCATCACGTCAGCCAACATCAGTAGGTGCAGAACCTTTACTTCATTCGTGTTCATGTCACGGTACCTGGATTGTCACAGAGCGCCGAATTGATCCCAGCGGCGAGTGTTGTCCAACAATAGGCAGAGTTTCCGAACCGGACGCGTTAAGCGCTTGATCAAATGCTTTCTGATAAGACGTAAGTCTCGCCGATCCTGATTTGACTTCAATTCCAACGAGGTGTCCACTCGGCGACCTAGCTACCAAGTCATATCGTCGTAGTGCTCCTGATGCGTCACGTACAGAGACTTCGGATGCCATTATCTGCCAGCCTTGCTTTCCCGCGATCGCGTCGGACACGGAATCGACGGCGTGCTGCCCTGCCCGACCTGAACCGAGAGGCGAGGCAAACTTGGGACGGAAAACGGGACAGGTTTGATTTCATGACGTGCCCGCGGCAGCACCGCAACGCCCCAACCCCCAGCCGGCCCGTCGCCAAACCCGAACCCGACCCCGCTTCGCCAATCACCTGTTGCCGATTCACCATGCCCGATGCCTTCCCCCATTCACTCATCACTTATCACTCCCCCTTTGCGTCCTTTGTGCTTTTTTGTGGCCATTCATTCCAACCGTGCCGTTCTTGGTGTCGTGGTGTCTTGGTGTCAAGAGATCGGAAAACGTGTCAGGATGATTTCCAGCCCATAGCGCGCCCCCGTTCTAACCGCTAAGATCACCCGGGCCAGTTCAAAAGCTTCACCACCCCGAGCACGATGGATAAACCCAATAGGCAAAGGTCCTGCTCCGCGTCCTCCGCGCCCTCGGCGGTTCCACCCCGGCGACAACTCACGACTGCCCAGCCCCCGCCCCCTCGCGCACCCTCTGCGTCTCCGCGTGAGCATACCGCACCACCCCGCGCGAAATCCAAACTTTCCGCGGTACACCCCGCGCGTTATCCCCAATAGACAAGGACCAGATGCCCAGTGCCTAATGCCTAGTGCCTAGTGCCCAGTGCCTAGTGCCCAGTGCCCAGTGCCTAATGCCTAATGCCTAGTACCTGAAACCCAATGCCCAGCGCCTTCCACCATTCACTCATCACTTTTCACTCAGCACTTATCACTCAGCACTTCCCCCTTGGTGTCAAAGACCAAATGGCCGACTCCCCAACCAACGCAGAAAAAAAATCGCGCCCCAAAGCCAATTGCCAGTACCACTTCAACGCCTGGCGCTACCAAAAACGCAGGTCACCACCCGCCACAGCTCAGAATCGCGGGTCCATCGCATTCAAGCCACACTTTCAATGGGCTTTGGCGTTTTTCGCCCAAAAAACGCAGGTGCCTCTGGCGCTATCAGGAATGCAGCCAAGCGCAAACCAAACCCGCGCCGAGACCCCGAAAACCAAACCGAGATCCCTCAAAGCAAAACTTCAAATAGGCTTTGGCATTCCGGGCCCGAAATCGAGGATTCCCCGCCTCACCGCCGACCCCCAGTCCGACGTGCGACCTTCGACTCGCGACCTTCGACCTTACGACATTCCGACCTCACGATCCCAACCCCCAGCCCGCGCAGCGCAACGCGTCCGCCGGGATCGCTCCCCCCGGGGCGGACGCGCTGCAACATTATACATTTTGCCCTGATACTGGCCGATCAGCCAGCCAGGCCGCCGAACGCACCGCTCAGCAGGCTTTCGATCAACGCGAGGATCTGCCCTGAAATGATATCCGGAAGACCGTCGCGGATCTGTGCGCAAAGCGTCTCGAAGAACTCCATGCGTCACACTCCTGTCGATTCGCCCGCGCCGTCCACGCGCGACGATCATGTTCCAACGCGACCAATCCGGCGCACGCCGTCGGTATCGGGACGGTTCGTCAACCCCGCGGCACTCCCGATGGGAATTCCCACATCAGCCGCGCCGCCACAAGTTCACCTTCGAACAATGCGCGTCCGCCCGGCGCAAAACGCCACCGGGCGGACGCCTGGGTCCCCGGCTGAAAAACTAGCCGAGGATGCCGCTGAACAGCCCGAAGATCTGGGTGAAAAACCCCAGCAGCGTCTCCGAGAACGTGCTCAACGATGCAAAGAGAGCTTCCATGGCGTTTTCTCCTTTCGCAACAACTCCGCCGTTCGCCAGTCCCTGTCAGCCGGTCTTGCGGGCAACACACCCGCGGGATGCGAACGGCACTGTGTGTCGACAACCGGCTGCCGATTACTCGCTCCTGTTTTCCAGGGGTGGGACATTCTCAATCAGCTCCAGCAACCGCCGCTGCGGCGGACTCAACGCGCGAATGAACCGCTGCCGCGCCCGTTCGTGCAGCACGCGCGTCGACGTGCGCAGCAGCGCACACAGCACCGCCACGCTCGCCTGTTGGTCCGGCTGGAGGGCGCAGGCCGCGATCATCTCCTCGGAAAACGGCCGTTTGCGACCCGTCTCAGGGTTGGCCCGCAGCGCCGACCGCGGATCGTCCAGCATCGCGGCCTGGCGCGAATTCAGTTCCGCACGGATGTCGACATGGGCCTGCGCCCGCGCCGCGCCAATCGCCTCATGCAATTCGCGGTGGATGATGCGTGCACGGCGCCGCTGCGCCGTCGTCATTTGCAGCATCCGGCTGAAACGGTGCCGCGGCGCGCAATTCACCGCCGAGCCCCAGAAGCCCAGCCCGGCGAACGCGACATTGTTCACCTGGTCGCCGATCAGCCGCTCGACGAACTGCGCGAACTGCTCGCGATCGATCGTGCCCAGATCCATGCGGTGCTGCGCTGCCTCCAGTTCCGCGAAGGCGTACCGATCGAGCATCCGCCCGCGAATTCGCTTGGCGTCGTCGATCACGAAGTGCGCGCGAAACGCGAGGAACCCGAGCACCACGTGTCCGACGGTCAGGCGATTCAGCGGATCGATCTCCGCGGGCAATTGCAGGATGCGCGGCAGCGTTTCGTCATTCGCCGCCGGGCCGCCAGCCGCCCCGGTCGAGGCGCCGTCGCCGCGCTGGGATTTATTTTTTCGCAATGGCAGCATGAAGGCGTTTCCCAAATGCGACGGTGGCAGGCGAGCCCGTCCAGGAGGGGGGCGGACTGAAGCCCGCCGCCACCGTCGCTTCACGGGAAAACGCGACAAAGGTCGGAGTGATCCGCAAACCGGCTTTTTGAGGGCCGGAACGAGGGATTTCGGCCCATACTGGAAGTGGCGAGGGGAATCAGAAGGGCGCGCAACTCTGGTATCAGACCGACGCCGGCGCCCGCCGGGCTGCCATGAATCCGAACACAAGCAGCGCCAGCACGGCGGACATGGCAAACAGCGTCAGATCGGAATACCACGAGTCGGCGTCGAAGGTCATCGGGAAAAACGAGAGCATTCCCAGCACAAACACCGCCGTCATCAGGGTCAGCAGTCCGTAGCGCACCACCGCCCACATGCCCGTGGCCACACAGCCCACGCCGATCATCAGCCACGCTGTTGCGGAGCTGTTGCCATAAGGCAGAAACAGCAATGTGATCGCGACGGTCGCGGCGATCGCCGCGGGAACGGGCTTTTTCAGCAGGGCGCGCAGCAAAGCCAGCACCAGCATGATGAGCAATCCGTAAATCAGCGCTTTGCCCAGCATGTCCGCGGCCAGCGCCACTGCGTAACGCGCGCCCAGCAGCGGCAGCGTGAACAATTCCTCCCAGACGATCGGGCGCAGCGACAATCCCGCCGCCTTGACAATCAGGCGATCGGCCGAAAGCAGTGCCGACCAGAGAATTCCCAACAGCACGCCGAGCAGCACGTGCTGACCGACGATGGCGTCCCAGGCGCGACCGGCGACCAGACGCGACCAGGAAATGAGCGCATACGGCCAGTAACGCCGCGCCAGCGGTTCGAGCGCCAGGTAGAACAATCCCAAGGCCAGGCCTTGAAACGCGCTGACGAACAGGCCATCCTGCAAGAGGCGCAACTCGCCTGGCCGCAGGGTGTGATGGCTCGTGCTCAGCAGCCAAACGATCAACCGCAGGCCAAATGCGATGGTCGCCAGCCGCAGTGCGGTCTGCGAATCGCCGCGCCCGCGCAGCAGGTTGCGCCGCGCCAGGGGCAGTGCTGCCAGCAGCGTTACGATCAACATGATGCGCAGCAGGTTATCGGCCAAGTCTTTGCGCTGCGCCCGGCCCAATTCAAACCCGCCGATGGCCGGCGCATCGCGCAATGCGATGAACATCAGCGGTGTTCCGGACAGCGCCGCTCCCTCGATGCGAATTTCCGACGAATCGTGCGCATGTGGCGCGCAAACCCAGGCCACGCGCGTTTCGGCGTACGTCGGACTCTCCATCTCCGGCGCGACCGGCGAAGTCTCCGCTTCTTTGAGATGGGCTGCCGCGAGAAACCGCGACCAGTCCACCGCGGCCTCCGCCGCATTCGCGTCCGACGAGGCCGTGGGATACCGCGTGAACGCAATCAACCGGCCGGTGGCGTCGAGCACGATCGTGCCCATGCCCGGTTGATCTTCGGGCGGATCGCGCAGCGCGATGCGCGCAATGCCGAACGGATGCGTCGCCTTGGGACCGTAGTCTTTGGGCAATACGCGATACCAGAAGACGAGTTCATTGCGTTCGTCGTGTGCAAGCTCGGTCGATGATTCCATCGACCGAGAGTTCAGCAGCGCCGCGGCGGCGTTGTCGGACGGTGCATAGCCCCAGGCTTCCCACGTGCCGCCGGGCAATTCTTCCGTCCGCGCGAAGGCGCGCGCGTGTTCAAGAAGCACAGCCGGGGCCTTCATGTTGTGCACGTTGAAATCAAATCGCCCGCGCCCTCCCATCGCGAAATTCCCGACCAGCAGCAGCAGCGCCATGATCAGCGCGACAAGCTGCTGGCTGCGGGTGAGCGCATGCGGAACCGCGGCGGCGGCGATCAGTTCGGGAGCCGGCGTATCTCCTGCGGCAAGCACGCGGGAAAGCGAATCGGGGCGCGGCAGTCGCGCGGCGACCGCCTGCACCGAGGCGGGTCGTTCGTCCCTGTTTTTCGCAATGCACGCGCGAATGACGTTTTCGACTTCGGGATCGATGTTCGCGACGATCTCCGAGGGCAAGGTAGGCTCGACGGCCTGATGCTTGCGGGCAAGCTCGACGAGAGACCGGCCGGTCACCGCCGGCTGGCCGGTAAAGAGCTCGTACAGCACCAGCCCGAGCGCATAGATATCTGTGCGCTCATCAACCCCCGATCGCGCGAACTGTTCGGGCGCCATGTAGGCCGGAGTGCCGACGATACGCTGATCGCCCTTCAGATCCGCGGCCGACACCGCCAGCCCGAAATCGGTAATGCGCACATGTCCGCGACCGTCCAGCATGACATTGGCTGGCTTGAGGTCGCGATGCAGGACACCGGCTGCGTGTGCGGCGGCCAGCCCACCGCACAACTGATGGGCAATATCCAATGCCTTGCCGTGCGGCAAACGGCCGATGCGGCGCAACAGGGAGGAAAGATCTTCACCGTCGACGTACTCCATGCTGATGAACTGCTCATCGCCGACAACGATGATATCGTACACCCGGCACACGTTGGGATGGGTCACGGTTCGGGCGACGCGAACTTCCCGGTGCAACTGTTCGAGCCATTCATTGTCGTGTGCCAAGTCGGATGCGAGAAACTTCAGCGCCACCGTCTGTTTCAGGGTGAGATCGTCCGCGCGATAGACATCGCCCATGCCGCCGCCACCGAGTCGCGCCACCACGCGATAGCGCTCGGCGATGACTGTGCCGGGCGGGAAACTTCTCCGCTGCGGCGTCTCCGGCGTTTCCGGCGATTCGTCTTCAGTCACAACGACGTGATGCCCAACGACCAAGGTCGCGGGCATTTGCCCAAGCGATTCTTTGCGATGATGGGCGAGCAGGCGTTCGACTTCGTTTCGGAGGACGTTGTCATTCCCGCATTGCTCAGCGAGCAAAGCGTCGCGCCGCTCGGGAGGCGCGGAAACCACGGCAAGAAACACTTCGCGCGCCCGCGCGTGTTCTTGCGGATTCATGCGCTGGGCTCCGTCGCCAGTTCGGCGCGCAACCAGGCCTTGGCGTGCGTCCAGTCGCCCTCTACCTTGCGCTTGGACACCCCCATGACTTCCGCGACCTCCGCGACCGAAAGACCGGCGAGTACGCGCAATTGCACCACGCGCGCCTGGTCTGCGTCCAGTTGCTGCAGTTTTTCCAGCGCATCGGTCAACGCGATGAGATTGATCTCCGTTGAACCCTCGGGCGAAGCCATATCCTCGACGGCCACGCGTTGCCAGCCCCCGCCGCGCTTCGCGCGCCCTCGACCGCGCGCATGGTCGACCAGGATGCGCCGCATCGCGTCCGCGCCGACTGCCAGGAAGTGTGACCGGCCCTGCCATTCGACGCGGGATTGATCGATCAGGCGCAGAAAGGCCTCGTGCACGAGCGCGGTTGGTTGCAGGGTATGGTTACCGCGCTCACGTTGCAGATAGCGCTGCGCGACATCTCGGAGCTCATCGTAAACCAAGGGCAGAAGCTCAGCCGCGACATCGGCTGGCGCCTTATCCTGCATCTGGTCCAGCAGTTTCTTGATCTGTTCGCTGCGTTCGGTCATGAAACGGTTGGTTTCCGGTTGCCTGCGCTGAGCGCTGAGTAGCGCCTGCGAACCAGTTTACCGTACGACAGCATCCGCCGACAGTAAGTCGCTCCGAAGCCCGGCCAACCGGATGCTTCGGGCCGAGTGAGATCGCGAGTAAGCTTGGGGCAGCGAGTGGAAGTGGGCCGCCCCACCAACTCTGGAGGGCGAAAACCTCGTATCGGCGCGCACCGGAGGGCGAAACTGCGTAGTTTTTCGTGGAATTTATGCGCACGTATGCGTTATTCTCGTCGAACGGCATTGTCGGGCGAGGCATGTCCACCATGGGTCAACGCCAGCGCCAAATGGACACGAGGGGAAAGGGTTCGGCGGCCCGGGGCGGCAGCCAGGAGATCTCCAATCATGTCGAGGGGAAGGGTATGGGTGGCGGCGCTCTGCTTGGGCGTTTGCTTCATCCCGGGTGAGGTCCGGGCGGCTGTTCGGTATGTCGATGCGGCGGCCTCGGGGGACAACAACGGAATCGACTGGCCGAATGCCCACACCAGCCTGCAGACGGCCCTGCTGGCCGCGCAGACGAATCCGACGATTACGGAAATCTGGGTGGCTGCCGGCGTGTACACGCCAGGGGCGACGCGTTTCGCCACGTTTCAAATGATTGACGGCGTGGCCCTGCACGGCGGCTTTGTCGGCACGGAAGTTCTGCTTGCGGAGCGGACGGGAGCGGCGGGCCCTTCAATCCTGAGCGGCGACATCGGCGCGCCGGGCAACGCTGCGGACAACAGTTACCACGTGGTCACCGGCAGCAACGTCGGACCCTCCGCGGTGCTCGAAGGCTTCACCATCGCGCACGGCGCGGCGGACCTGTCCGCGCTCAAGCGCGTGGGCGGGGGCATGATCATCGAAGCCGCGTCCAGCGCGCCGACGATCATCAATTGCACGTTCCGCGACAATTCAGCCGTCGGCGATGGCGGCGGCCTGTACAACATCGACGGCGCTCCGACGATCGTCAACTGTGTCTTCCGCAACAATACGACGATGGGGGCCGGCAACGGCGGTGGATTGTTCAGCGATCGCGGCATGGCACAGGTGATCAACTGCACGTTCATCCACAACTCGGCCGGCGGCCGCGGGGGCGGCGCCTTCAGCCCGCGTTATGACGGAACGTCGTGTCCGAACAACGCCAGTTTCAGCAATTGCATTTTCTTTCACAACGACGACGCATTCGGAACCGGACAGGATGCGCAGATCCGCGCCGCCCTGGTGTTTTGCCCGCCGGAGTTTTCCCAGCGCGCGCCCAACCCATTCGTACTCACCCATTCGTGCATTCAAAACTGGGATGGCGTTCTAGGCGGGCCGACCAATTTTGGCGACGACCCGCTGCTGGCGGACGCGGACGGGCGCTTGACGCCGCAGTCTCCCTGTGTCGACGCCGGAATCAACGCGGCGCTACCGGTGGACACGCTGGACCTGGACGATGACGCCGACCTGGCGGAACCGGTGGCGACCGACTGTGACCTGCGCGGGCGACTCGTTCGTGGCGCGGTGGACGTCGGCGCTTATGAAGCCCAATTCGACTGCAACGGCAACGGCGTGCTTGACGCGGACGATATCGCCGGGGGCACCAGTGGCGATTGCAATGCCAACGGATTTCCCGACGAGTGCGACACAGCTGACCTCGATTGCAACGGCAACGGGGCGCCCGACGATTGCGATCTGGCCGGCGGTTCGTCGCTCGATTGCAACCGCAATTCCGTTCCGGACAGTTGCGATATCGCCATGGGCACGAGCCACGACTGCAACACAAACGGGTTTGCGGATGAGTGCGAACTGGCCTTCAAGTTCTTCATACTGGACAACGCCGACGTGGGCGCGGCCTCGCACGTGCGCGCTTTCGACCTGCCCACCGGCGCGTCGATGTCGACGGAGGTCAGCGCACTTCCCGTGGAAGGCAACGATCGCGGCATGGCCATCCTCCCGGGAGACGGCCGTCTGCTGGTGAGCGACATCGCCAACTCCCGCCTGCTGGAGATCAATGTTTTCCCAAGCACGATCACGCGGATCATCCCCACCGACAGGCCGCTGCTGGAACTTACCTGCGATTGGGAAACGGGCCGCGTTTACGCGACCACGGCGACGGGCGCTTTGTACTCCGTGGATCTTGATACCGGATTCACGACCTTTGTTTCGATCCTGCCGGGCGATTCGCCGCTTGATTGGGTGTGCCTTGCGTACGATCCGCTGAGTCGCAAGTTGTTGGGCGCCAGCCAGAGCGAACGCCGGATGTACGCCGTCGACCCCGCGACAGGCGACGCGATTGCTTTTTCACAACCCTTCGGGTTGGGATTGGCGGACCTTGCCGTGGATCGCGCGGACAACACGATCTACGGCATTTCGGTTGGGGGATCGCTGCACATGGTCGACCGCGCGACCGGGTCAGCTGGGGCGGCGCTGTTCGCCGTGGCTGGCGTGGATGACACCGCCGCGGGTCTGGCGGTTTCGTTCACTTCGGACTGCAACGGCAACACGCTGCTGGATGGCTGCGATCTTGCGGGCGGCACGTCTGCCGACTGCAACACCAACGCCGTGCCCGACGAATGCGAGCCGGACTGCAACGTCAACGGCATCGTCGATACCTGCGAAGTCGTGCACGCCGGCGATTTTGACGCGGATGGCGACGTGGATCTGGTGGATGCGCTGACACTCGTCGACTGCCTTGCCGGGCCCGCTGCTTCACCGGCGCCGCTGGCGTCCGAGTGTGCGGCGACCTGTCTGGCCGTTTTCGATCTGGACGATGATGGCGATGTCGATCTGCGGGATTACAGTTCATGGCTGTCGCTCTTCACGGGATAGCCTGCGCATCGGCGGGCCAGACCTTGGCCAGCCGGGGTATTTGATAGAAAAGTCGAATTCGGTTCGGTAGAATGGCGCGACGGGCGTTGGAACATCCATTGAGCAGTTCTACGATCGGCAATGCTGAGGCAAGAGGTTTCTACCCCGGCTGGCGAGGGATTATCCAACCATGCCCAAGTTCGGATGGCTGACCATCGTACGTGTCAGCGCGGGCGCGATCCTCTTGCTGAGCGCGTCGCGCGCGCTGGCGGAAGTTCGCTACGTTGACAAGTCGGTGGTTGGCGGGGCGAACAACGGCATCGGCTGGAATAACGCTTTTGTCGAACTGCGCGACGCGCTGGCCGCGGCAGCAGGAAACCCGGCAATCACCGAGATCTGGATCGCCGATGGCGTGTACACGCCGACCGCAGGCACCAGTCGCACTGTCTCTTTTCAGTTGCGTAATAATCTGATCGTTCGAGGCGGCTTCGCGGGTGGCGAAACCAGCATTACCCAACGCCGTCCGGCAGACCATCGCGTCATTCTCAGCGGTGATATTGGGGCGCTCGGCGTGGCCGGGGACAACAGCCACCACGTGCTGACCTGCGCCAACGTGAACGCGACGGCGATCCTGGAAACGGTGGTGATCACGTTGGGCAACGCGGATGGATCCGCGGCGGCGCCGCGCGGGGGTGGGGCGCTTATCACCGGCGCAAACACCAGCCCGATGTTGATCAACTGCCTGTTCGTGGGCAATTCCGCGAATTCGCACGGCGGCGCGGTGTACGTGAGCGACGCGGCCCCGATCCTGGTCAACTGCGTGTTCACGGGCAATTCCTCCGGTGGCAACGGGGGAGCGGCGTTTGCGCTGCGCGGCGCTTCGCGCTTCATCAATTGCACCTTCGCGAACAACACGGCATCCGGGATGGGCGGCGGGTTTTTCACCACCGAGCAGGTCGGCGCGAACTGTTTCACGAATCCCGCGCTGGTCAACTGCATTTTCTGGGGGAATCTGGACCCCGGACCGGCGGACCAGTCGCGGCAGATCGACCGTGATTCATTCATCTGTCCGCCGGAGCTCGGCGCGGAGCGCGCGGCGAACGAGCCCTTCAGTGTGACGTACTCGATTATTCAGGCGAATAACGGCAGCCTCGGCCCAACCAACTCCGGAGTCGATCCGCTGCTGCTTGACGTTGACGGCACGGACAATCTGCTCGGTACGCCCGATGACAATGTGCGCCTGCCGCAGAATTCTCCGGCCATCAATTTCGGTGACGAGGCCGCGCTGCCGGTGGACTCGGCGGACCTCGACGCCGACGGAAACACCGCTGAACCGGTGGCGCGCGACGCCGACCTGCTGCCGCGGCTAGATTCAGGCGGCGTCGATGCCGGGGCCTACGAATTTCCGTTGGATTGCAACGACAACGGCGTGTTCGATCTGCTCGACATCATCGGGGGCACCAGTCAGGACTGCAACGGCAACGACACGCCCGACGAATGCGAAGATGGCGAGGACTGCGACGTCAATGGCGTGCTCGACGAATGCCAGTTGGCCGGAAACGACTGCAACGTCAACGGCGTGCCGGATGGGTGCGACATCACCGCGGGGACAGCCGAGGACTGCGACGGGAACGCGATACCCGACGAATGCGATCTCGCGGCACACGACTGCAACGGCAATGAAGTGATCGATGCCTGCGATATTCTCTTCGGCACCAGCGGCGACTGCAATCTCAACGCCACGCCGGACGAGTGTGAGCCGTCCAGCGGCGACTGCAACGCGAACTCGATCGACGATTCCTGCGACATTGCCGCGGGAACCAGTCGCGATTGCCAGGGCAACATGATTCCGGATGAGTGCGAACTGGCCGGCAACGACTGCGACGCCAACGGCGTCCCCGACGACTGCGACACGGACTGTGACAACACGGGCATACCTGACGCCTGCGAGAATTTTACCGACTGCAACAGCAACGGCGTCGCGGACGCGTGCGACATCGCCTTCGGGGGGCGGCCGGATTTCAACCAAAATGGTGTACCCGACGAGTGCGATCCGGACTGCAACGGCAACGGGTACCCGGACTTCATCGACCTGGCCTTCCACCTGAGTGAAGACTGCAACGACGACGACATTCCAGACGACTGCCAGCTCGCGGGTAACGACTGCAACGCGAACGAAGTGCCGGATGATTGCGAGGGGCTCATCGCCGGCGACACCGACGGGGACGGCGATATCGACCTCGCAGATCATGCGCGCCTGCACAGCTGTCTGATCGGGCCGGTGTGCGACTCCGATCCATGCGCGGTGCCGGCGTACGCCGCGGGTTGCTGCGCGAGTGATCGCGACGGCGACGGCGACGTGGATCTGCACGACTTCTCCGCCTGGATGCGGGCATTTCCGTGAACTTCGGCATCGCGGATTCGCTCGCGGATTGCCAGCATGCTTTCCACCGTTATGATGTTCGGCTAACGCGTGCGCCTGGCGCGGCGCCGTGATACACCGCAAGCGGAATCCTCGCCCATGGACATCGTCATCTGCGGAGCCGGTCAGGTCGGCCAGCATGCGGCCGAAGTGCTGGCCGCCGCAGGCCACGACATCACCATCGTCGACAAGTCGGCGGATCGCATTCGCGCCATCGCCGATACGCTCGACGTGCGCACCCTCATTGGCAACTGCGCGACCGCCGAGGTGCTCCGCGAGGCCGGCTGTGCCGGCGCAGATCTGCTTGTGGCGGCGACCAGTAGCGACGAGATCAACCTGCTCACCGCGACCGTGGCGAGGAGTGTGGGCGCCGCGCGCACGCTCGTGCGCGTGCATCACAGCACCTACTTTGAGCAGCGCGGACTGGACTATCAGAAGCATCTGGGCATCGACCAGTTGATCTGCCCGGAGTATTCGACCGCCCTGACCATCGCGCGCACGCTGCGCAATCCCGGCGCACTTGCCATTGAGAATTTCGCCAAGGGAAAGATCGAAATGCACGAGGTGCTCGTCGCGGAGAGCGCCCCGTCGGTGGGCATTTCACTCGCCGAACTCGGGCTGCCGCGGGGCACGCGCCTCGCAGCGATCAACCGCGATGCGAGGATGTTCATTCCCGACGGTTCCAGCACCATTCAACGGGATGACAAAGTGGTCATCGTCGGCAACACTGAAGTTTTCGAGCAGGCCCAGCGCTTGTTCAGCGGCGAGCGTGGGCGCAAGCGCATCGCGATCATGGGCGGGCCAGCAATGGCCGTCTGGCTGGCGCGGGCGCTGCACCAGCGCGATTTCTCGATCCGGCTGTTCGAGCTGCGCCGCGAACGCGCGGAAGAACTTGCCGAAAAGCTCGACTGGGTGACGGTAATCCAGGCGGATCCGTCGGATCGCGCCGTGTTCGAGGAGGAGCATCTGGATCAGGCGGACGCGCTGGTCGCGCTGCTCGACGATGACGAGCACAATATTCTGGCCTGCGCCTGGGCAAAAAGTATGGGCGTGGCCAACGTGGTCGCAGTCGTGCAGCGCCCCGACTATCTGCACCTCCTTCCCAGCGTGGGTATTGACCGGGCGTTCAGCCCGCGCATGGTGGCCGTGCGCGAGATCGAACGGTTTCTGCAGTCCGGGCCGCTCCGCCGCGTGGCCTCGCTGGCCAAGGGCATCATCGACGTCTTCCAGGTGTGCGTCGGCGAGAAAGCGAAGGTGTTGGGCAAGCCGCTGCGGGATATCCGCCTTTCACCAGACTGGGTGATCGCCGCGATCGAGCGCGCCGACAGCGTGCAGGTGCCCTCCGCCGACGACACGATTGAAGTTGGCGATACGCTGCTGGTCATCGGTCGCAGCGGCACCGAGTCCACCCTGAAAAAGATTTTCGCCACAGGATGAGGTACGCGTGAATATCCGTTACGTCATCCGGCAACTGGGGCTGCTGTGCATCGTGCTCAGTTTGGTGATGCTGGCTGTCGCGTTCGCGGCCGCGCTCATCTGGGACAAGAGTACTGGTCCGGCGCGGCATCCGTTCTGGGCGTTTCTGGCGAGCGCATGCCTGGGATCGCTCCTCGGCGGCGTGATGTGGTATGCCTCCCAGCCGGACTCGAAGACACTGGGCCGGCGCGAAGCGCTGCTGCTGACGGCGCTGAGTTGGCTGGTAGGCGCCGCGCTCTCCGGGCTGCCCTTCTACCTGTGGACCGTCCTGGGATCAGCGACGGGCCATCGGTTTTCCCAACCAATCAACTGCTACTTCGAGGCGATGAGCGGGCTGACCACGACGGGCGCGACGACTCTGATCGGCATCGAACAGCTTCCGCACACCCTCCTGCTCTGGCGGGCAACCACGCAGTGGCTGGGCGGGCTGGGGATCGTGGTGCTGTTCGTGGCCGTGCTCCCCGGCTTGGGCATGGTGGGCAAGCGCATGTACAGCGCGGAAATGGCCGGCCCGGACAAGGAGGGAATCACTCCGCAGATCCACGAGACTGCCCAAGTGCTTTGGCTGATCTATCTCGGGTTGACCGTCGCCGAAACGGTTGCGCTGCGCCTTGCGGGCATGACCTGGTTCGACGCCGTATGCCACACGTTTGCAACGATGGCCACGGGCGGATTCAGCACGCGCGACAGCAGTGTCGGCGGGTATGAGCCGCTCAGCGTAACCATCATCATCATCGTCTTTATGGTGCTGGCTGGGGTGAACTTCGGCCTGTACTTCCAGCTCATCCATGGCCGCTTGCGCGCGATCTGGAACGACGTGGAATTGCGCGCATACCTCGCGATTCTGTTGGTCGCGTCCGCTGTCGTGGTCGTCAGCATCGCGGATGAAGCCATCGTCATGACCGACGGCCGACAGTACGAGCCCGGCTGGGGCCGGGCGATACGCGATGGCGTCTTCACCACGGTGTCGCTCCAGACTGCCACGGGCTTCTGCACAGCCGACTTTGACCGATGGCCTTTCGTCGCCAAAGCCGTGTTGGTCATGATCATGTTTGTGGGCGGATCTGCCGGGTCGACCGCGGGAGGCATCAAGGTCATTCGCGTGGTGGTCGCATTCAAGGTCATGGCGTCGGAACTGGAACGGGCTTTCCGCCCCAACGTCGTCCGGCCCATCAAGGTGGGCAACGCAACCGTGACTCCGGAATTGCGCCAGGGGACCATCGCGTTCGTCCTCGGATGGATTCTGCTCTTCGGCGCCGGGACAGGTGCACTGATGGTATTCGAACCCGTGGGGGCAATGGACATGACCACCGCGGCAACGGCCAGCATCACGTGCCTGAGCAACGTGGGTCCAGGGTTGGCGAAGGTCGGTGCCGTCGAGAACTTTGCGTGGCTCTCCGCCCCAAGCAAGCTCGCATTGTGCCTGCTCATGGTCACCGGCCGGCTTGGAGTTTTTGCCATCTTGGTGCTGCTGCACCCACGCTTTTGGCGCAGCCGGTAGAGGGCGCGGCGCTCAGCGCGCTTCGTCGCTGACCACGATACCGTTGATAACCACGCCCACGCAGTGCGTCGTGTATTCGAACGGATCACCGTCGTACAGCGCCAGGTCGGCGTCCTTGCCGGCGGCGAGCGATCCGATGCGTTCCTCGACGCCGAGCATGCGTGCCGCGTCGATGGTGATGGTCCCCAGTGCCTGTTCCAAGGTGAGGCCGTTCGCGGCGGCAATCGCCGCCTCGAAGAGCAGCACGCGCGTCTTGGGCACGTAATCTTCGTAGCCGCTCTGCAGCGCGACAGGAATCCCGGCTTTCATCAGCAGCGCAGGCGTCTCAAAACTGGCGTTTCGCAATTCGCCCCAGGAGCGGGCCATCAGCGGATGCACGATGACCGGCACGCCGGCCGCCTTGATTTCGGCGGTCAGCAGATGGCTCTCCGCCGCGCCGTCAAGAATCACGCGAATGTTGAACTCCTTGGCGAGCCGCAGTGTGTTGGCGACGTCCTGCGCGCGATGGGCCGTCACCAGCATGGGGATTTCACCATCAAGCACGCGCACGAGCACTTCCAGGCCCAAGTCGCGCTCCGGGCGCTTTTCCTCGTCCTCAAGGGAGCGCTTGCGCGCGTAAACTTGCGCTTTCAGCAGCGTTTCGCGCAGCATGGCCATCATCTTGCCGCGCGTGCCCGGGGACTTGTCACCGTCTTTCTGCGCCGACTCCGCGAGCGTCGCCGCCACCGCGGCTGTGCGCACGAGGACCGCTTCGTCGACCGTGTTGCCCCAGGTCTTGACGATCATGGTTTGGCCGGAAATGAGCTCCCCCGGAGCATGGCCGGTGTGCACGGTGGTGACGCCGAAACCGCGCACCCAGGCGATCAGGGGATCGTGAATGTTGAACGCGTCGATCGCGCGCAGTGCCGGCTGAATCGGCGCGGACCGCTCGAGCTGATCCTGATCCTGCTTCTGATTGAGCAAACCTGTGAGGCCAACCGTCGCGTGCGCGTCGATCAGCCCCGGCGTGACCACTTTCGCCTCGAGAATGCGCAGATCCTCGGGTAGGTCAACTTCGCTGGCGGGACCGACCGTGGAAATGCGTCCATCGCGCACCACAACCACCCCATTGGGTATGGGCGGCCCGGCCATCGTATACACCATCTCGCCGCGAACCACGATCTGAGCATGCGCGGCGCGCGCCGGCGTAAGGATCGCGGCAACCAGCGTCAGCGCTGTGATAGTCACTGGTACGGTTGAACGCGCCCTGCGGCGCGTCCGGGAGTTTGCATCGTGCATTCTTTTGCGCCTCTTGTCCCTCATTGCGCATCCTCCGCATGATGCCGGCAGCACAAGTAGGGTTCCAGTTCGTCGCCCGCTCCAAATCCGCCCACCGCGTGCAGCCGGTCCTGCGGGTCGTCGAGGTCGAAGACTTTCTGCCCCTCGGTCCAGGTCTGCTCCACCTTCGTGTAAACGCTGAAGGGATCACCGGAGAGAATGACGAAATCCGCGTCCTTGCCGGGCGTAAGCGAGCCGATGCGTCCATCCAGGTCCAGCATCTTCGCACCGGCGATAGTCAGCGCCTCGAGCGCCTTCTCGCGGGACATGCCCGCGCGAACACCGAGCGCCGCCATGCGCAAAAAGAGTCGCGAATCGGTGATCCAGTCATCGGTGTGAAACGCGGTGAGGACGCCGGCCTCTGCGAGCACCGCGCCGGTTTTCATGATCAGATGCTCCGCCTCGAGCTTTCCACCGGGGCTGTCCACCAGGATGACTGAGCAGGGCACGTCCGCTTCGGCAATCTCTTTGGCGACGCGCCAAGCTTCGCTGACGTGGTGCAGCACGACGCGAAAACCAAACTCCTGCTTCAACCGCAGCACCGTCATGATGTCGTCGTGGCGATGCGTGTGATGGTGAACCATGCGGCGGCCGGCGAGCACCTCCGCGAGACATTCGAGGGCCAAGTCGCGCGGCGGCAGCTTGTCCGCATCGTCCCCGGCGCGGGCGACTTTCTCCGCATATTCCCGGGCTTTGATGAACTGTGCGCGCACCAGGGCGGCTGACTTGCCGCGCGTGCCTGGAAACGGCGCGTCGCGCATCGAGTTCGTACCGTTCGCCATTTTCAATCCGCCGGCGATCGAACCGTCGGTGAGCCGAATGGCCATGTCGTCGATCGTTCGCGCCGGCCGCAGCTTGACGTAAATCGTCTGGCCGCTCGACAAATGCCCTGAGCCGGGCATGATGTTGAGCGTGGTCAGCCCGCCGGCCAGCGCCCGGCGAAAGCCTGCGGCCCGTACGTTGATGGCCTCCGCCACGCGCACGTCCGGCTGAATCGGACCCGAGCCGTCCGCCGCGCCGATGCCCCCGATGTGATTATGCGTGTCGACCAGCCCGGGCATGATCGTCTTGCCGGCGACGTCGACCGTTTGTGCGTCCGCGGGGATCGGCGTGGAATCGCGAGGACCGATGGCGGCGATCTTGTCGCCCGCAATGACCAGGACACCGTCGGCGATCTCCTCTGTGCCGATGGGAATCAGCCGCGCGCCGACGAATGCGTGCTTGGTTTCCTGGCCCCAGGCGCTGTTGAATGCGCAAAGTGTCAGTACAGCCACACCCGAAAGAATCCTCAACACTTGGCCCCTCCAAGAAAAGGGTTCCCAGCGAAAGCAGCGACGCTCCGCCAGCCGGTCGTAGCGCCGGGTCATGTCTGGTTCTCGTCCATTTCCTTGCGTGCACGCCGCTTGGCGCGAAGCAATCGCGAAGTCGCGTCCTCGGCGGCCTCATCCTGTTGATCAGCCGGCGCGGGTGGGCGCTTCTTCTCGGCAGCCGGCCCAGCGCCCGCCTGCGGTGCGCCCAACGCCTCTTGCAGATCCTGCACGGGCTGCTTGGCGGCAGCGTCGCCCACGTCGAAGCGGCGCTGGCGATCAACCGCGGGCTCCTCCGCTTCGCCTGTGATCTTGCGCGCTCCGCCGAGCTTCTGCTCGGCCCGCTCGTCGTACAGGCGTTCGCGCGCGTCCTTGAGCTGGCCCAAGGCGGCGGTGCTGCGCTCGCCCGCATGTCCCAGCGCCCCAACTGAGTGTGTCAGCGAATCGAGCAGCGGGCGGATCGCGCGGTATCGCAGGAGCCAGCCGACGGCCTCGCCAATCAGCATCGCCCCCAATACTCCCCAGGCCCCGTGGTGCGCCCAGCGGCATCCGAAGAGCAGCACCACGATCAGCGTCAGTTCCAGCACGACCGAGAAAGCGATCGTGCTCGCCAGCCGGCGCATGCTGACGTCGAGCAGGAACAGCGGCAACAGCAGCCACGCGAGCAGCCAATCCCAGACCGGCTGCTTTGCGCGCACTGGGGGAAGATTGTGCTCAAAGACCCCATGCGCTGCCGGCTGACTCACATCTTCGTGCCACCGGCCGCGCGTCTGGTCGACCAGCTTGCGAAGCAGCGCCTCGTTGGTCACCAGTTCGCGAAACTCCGGCGAGAAGGGCACCGAGATGCCCGTCTGGATCGAGCCTTTGTGCGCGCCCTGCTCATTCACCGCGACATTGGCGATGTACTGTCCGGTCTGGTCCACGTCAAATTCGGCTTCGTAATGGCCGGGACCGGTCTGGGCGAAGATCAGCGGGGCCACGTCCTGATCCGGCTTGATCACGACGGCGGGCAGACTGAGCATGTTCAGCGCCTTGGCGTCCTTGTCGAGCGCGTCGACAATCACGCGGCCCTTGTTGCCCTCGATGCGTGTAAACACGTCAAAATTCGCGGGCGCATCCTGACGCATGGACCAGCGCGTGATCTGGGCCCAGAGCTTGGAGAACTTGGACCACGCAACCCACTCGTCGCCCCAGTGTGTCCAGTATCCGCTGGTGAATGCGACAGCTTTTCCCAATCCCGCCTGCCAGTGGGCGAGCACGGGATCCTCGGTGCGGTCCTCGGCGACGCGGATGAGCGCCACCTGTGCCTCGGGCTTGGGTGAGGTCAGCACCATTCCGCCCAGCGCGGGGAGTGTTTCGCCGGGGTCAATGCCCGCCAGCAGTTCGCTGAACGCGTAGCGTACCTGCGGCGTGAAGCGCTCGTTGCTGATCAGCGAGCGCCGCACCACCTTCGACTCCTTCACGAAAATCTGCGGCAGAAGCTTGGGATTGCGGCAGGGGTAGAACTTTCCGCCGGTCTTCGAGGCGATATCGCGCAGCGTCTGCTCCATGACGTGCGAGCCGTAGCCGATGCCGATGGTGCTGCACGTGATCTTGTTGCGCACCATGTCCTGGATCACCGACGGCGCGGGCGGCGAAGGGTCGCCGTCGCTGACGATGATCATATGCTTCTGCGACGCGTCAGAATCGGTCAGCGTCCGCACGGCCATCTTCATCGTCGAGTCAAAATCGGGCATGTCGCCGATGGCCATGCGCTCCAGCCGCTTCTTGATCGCCGACTTGTTCGCGGCGAACTGGAAGGGCACTTCCCAGGTTACGCCGCCGGGCGACCACGAGTAGGCCAGCACGCCGATGTAGTCGCGCGAGCTGATTGTATCCACCGAGGCCTTGGCCACCTCGACACCCCAGTAATTGCCACGCGGAATCTCGCAGCTGTGCATCACCAGCACGAGCGCGCCGCGTGGAATGACCCGCTTGTGCTTGATCTCGAAATCGACCGGCATCACCTGCGCGATCGGCGTGCCGATCCATCCGCCCGCGCCGAACGATTCGTCGCCGCCGGTCATGATCAGACCGCCGCCCAGGTTTTCAACGTAGTGCGTCAGTGTTTGTTGCTGCTCGCGCGTGAACGTGTTGGCCGGCACATTGGCCAGGATCACCGTTGAATAGTTGAGCAACTCGAGCAGATCGACGTCGCCGGCGGAAACGTCGCGTAGCTCGACTTCGATCTTTTCGCTGCGCAGCGCGTCCACCAGGGGCACGTCGTCGTCCGTGCGCGTGGAAAGCACAAGCACGCTCGTCTTGCCGGCTACAAACGAAAACGCCGTCGCGTAGTTGTTTTCCTCGATGCTGTCGCCGCCGCCTTCATCAGGTACGAAACGGGCTTCAAAACGCTGCGGACCGCCGCCGCGAACCGGGATCTTGTAGATCAGCGGATTCGCACCGGGCGCCAGCGCGATCCGGGCCATTTCCTCAGGGACTGACACCAGTTCGCCGTTGTGATACAGGTTGATGCGGCCGCGCGTGGCCTGCTCCGCGTGCAGCACGATGCGCAGCGGCACCATGTCGCCGTCCTCGACCTGCGTCGGCGCGACCATGCGATCGATGTACACTTCGCGGCTGTGTTCGTACCACAGCGGCACCACGTCGATGGCGATGCCTTCGGCCTGGGCCCGCGCCCCTTCCGCGAGCACGTCGCCCATGTTGTCGTTTCCGTCGGAGAGCACCACAATCCGCTTGGCGCTATCGGATGGAAACGAGGCCATGGCCAGACGGATGGCCGCCGCGATGTCCGTGCGGTCGCGGTTCTCCATCTCGGGCAGGCGCCCTTCCGCGATATGGTAACCCCCGCCCATGGGAAGCTGCTGGATGAACGCGTTGCGCGCGAAATCGATGACGCCCACGCGGTCGTCGGCTTGCATGTTCGTCGCGCTCACTTCGTGCAGGTAGCGCTCCTGCACGTCGAGGAGGTTTTTGACGCTGTCGCTGCGATCGATGAGGAAAAAGACGGTGAGCTTGTCCGACGTGCGCACCGACATCGGCTCAGCCAGGCACATCGCCGTCAACGCGACGACCAGGCAGCGCAGAACAATCGCCGCGGCCCGCCGCGCCGGTTCCAAGGCCACCAGCGTGCGCAATGAAACCGCCACCACCGCCGGCACGAGCACCAGCAGCCACAACCACGCGGGCTGATCGAACGCAAGCGGCATGGTGACGGCCAAGGGGCTCATGGTTTCAGAATTTGCACGCGGTCATTCAACGAATCGACAATGTACAGGCGTCCATTCGGACCGATGGCGGCGCCCCACGGGGCCCACAACTCGCCCAGCCGCCGCCCCAGAAAGCCCCAGGTGCGCTGCGACTTTCCGGCCCGGTCAAACCACTGTATCCGATTGTTCCCGAACTCGCATACCAGCAGCCCGCCGTCGCTCGTACCGTCGATATCGTAGGGGTAGCGCAGGGCGCCGGCCTCGCGACCCATCGCGCCCCATTTGCCGAGCAGCCGGCCCTCGAGGTCAAAGTGCAGGATTCGGTGATTGCACGCGTCCGCGACCCACAAGGTCTGCTCCGCGTCGATGTCGATCGCGGAAGGCCGGCGCAGGGACGCACCGGCATACTCGCCGCTGACCACGGTTTGCACGAACTTGTAGTCCTGCGACCAGCGGGTCACACGATCGTTGCCGTTGTACTCGCTGACGTAGATGGACCCGCGCGCATCGACCGCGACGTCCGTCGGTAGCTGAAACTGGCCGTCGCCGTTGCCGGGCTCGCCGAATCGGGCCAGCTCGACCCCGTCGAAGTCGTAGACGATCACGCGGTGGTAATGCGTGTCCGCCACAAACAGCCGGCCGTCGGTGTGGGCGTACAACCCCACGGGCTTTCCCGCCTGCTTTTCCGGCAGCGACCAGGCAACCTGGAATTCACCATCGGGACTGAAGCGCTGAATCCGCGCAGATTTGTCCACCACGTACACGCGCCCCTGTGCGTCAATGGTGAGCGCCCGCGGATAAGTGAATTCCCCAGGACCGAGCCCCGGCCGGCCGAACACGCCCACCACGCCGGATTCGGTCAAAGGCGGCGGCTCGCATCCGGCCAGCCCGATCAGGGCCGCACCCGTAAGGATGCGGACGAATAAGTCACCGCGCAGATTGAGTCGGTTGCAATCCATCATCGTCGACTGACCACGCCCGCAAGCACCGCCCCGGGAAGCGCCCCCAAGACCAGCAACAAGCTGATCCCCACCAGGATTTCATCCTCGAACCGGTGAAACTTCTCGATCAGGATCAGCGCGATCGGGTTCACTTCCGGCACGCGCACCAGCGCGGTTGTACACGCCTCCGACAGGCACAGCGCCGACACCACCAGCGCCCCGCACGCCAGCGTCGGCAGGTTGCCGGCCAGCGCCACTCGCCACGATGCCGCGACGGCGCCGGCCCCGTCGATGCGCGCCGACTTCAACTGCGCCCGGCCCACACCGGTCTGTGCGAGCAGTCCGACAACGATCCCCACCCATCCGAAACGGGCGACGTATCCAATCACCATGATCAGCCAATGATCATACACGCTGGGAATTCTCAAGTACGCCGAGATCACGGAGGACCCAATGAGCGCGCCCGGCAACGCGGCCCACACCAGCGCCCATCCCAGGGCCAGCCAGCGCACACCCGGCAGCGTGGCCAGGGCCGCACCCATCAGCACCGTCGCCACACCGCCCGCGGCCGCCACGCCCAGCGATACGACGATCTCGCGGCAGTAGGTGTCTAGCGTTTCCGCCACGGAAGCAGTCACCGGCACTGAATGCATCAACCCGACCAGCGGCACGCCGACGCAGATCGCGGTCAGCAGCGGCGCAAGCCAGCGCGACCAGCCGGCGCTAGCCGCCAGGTCCGCGTCGTCGGACTCATCGATCTCCGGGCGCTCGCGCCAGACCATCAGCGCCAGGAGCAGGGAGAGAGCAATGGCCGCCGCCACCGGCAGCGCGGCGACCAGCGCCGCACGCGGATGGGGCGACGACTCGGCTGCCAGCAGCAATTCCGTTGCGTACACGATCAGCCCGCAGGCGTGCGGCACCGTGTAATCACCCAGAAAAAACGCAAACAGCAGCAGCCCGCAGGCCAGCACCTGCCGCCAGAGGATTGGGAATACACCATGCAAAAACGCCGGCGGCGGCGACGCGGACAAGAGCGCCGCTTCGTAGCGCCTCCGTCCGAGACGCGCCCATCCCCATCCCAGCACCAGCGCCGGCACAGGCCATGCCCACGTCGCCCACACCCACACGCAACGTAACTCTCCCGGCACTTTCAGTACGCGATCCCACCCAAACGCGTAGACCATCACCGGAAAGATCAGCGGGGCGATGAGCATTCCCGCGATCCACCCGTCCAGGCGCCGGCGGCCCAGGCGGGCCACGACCAGCGCGCCTGGCATCGCCAGCAACAACGCCGCGAGCGTACCACCAAAAGCGAGAAAGACACTGCGCAGGAAGATACCCTGGGGAAACGAATATGGCGTCGCTGGCTGGCCGTCGACGAGCGCCTGCGTGACCAGCGCGATCGCCGGCCACACGGCGGCGGCGACGAAGATGACCACGCCGACTGCGATGCCCGCGTACTGGGCGAGGTGCGCGCTCATTTCAGCAGGGTTTCGCGACAGATATCGACCGCTGCGGGCATGTGTTCAGCGATATCCGCGAATCCGATCGTGCTCGCGGACGGCGGTGAAAGGTCCAGCTTGCGCCGCAGCGCTTCGCGCACGGGATAGTTTGCCGAGGCGCTGCGTGCCAGGGCTTCTTCCACGTCCGCGGAAACCAGGAAATCGATCAGGCGGCGGGCCTCTTCCGGATGACGCGCTCCTGCGACCAGCGCCACCGTGTTGGGAATGACCAACGTCCCGCCGTCTCCCATATCGGGATACACCATCGCGACGTTGGCACCGGCGGCGCGGGCGGTAGCCACATCGTCGGAATCGGTGAATGCCGCGTCCACGTCTCCGGCGATGAGTTTGCGCACCGCCGCCGAATTGCCGTCGGCGATGACCGCGCCGCTCACACGGAGATTGTTCAGAAATGCGCGCGTGCGTTTCTCGCCCCAAAGTGCGTGCATCGCCGCGACGTGGCTGCGCGTTGTCCCGAACAACGGATTGGCGACGGCCACGCGGCTGGCCCATGCCTTCTCTGCGTAAGCCTCCCACGTCTTCGGCAGTGAATCCGCAGGCGTCCGCGCCGGATCGTACGCCACCACCCGCGCGCGCAGCGCCAGGCCCGTCCACAGGTCGTCGCCGTCGCGAAAGTTCATGGGAATGTCGTCAGCAACCGGGGAGGCATATGGAGCCAGCAGGCCCTCCTGGGCCAGCAGCAGAGTCTGTGACTGTTCGCCCGACCACCACACGTCCGCGCGCGGCCGGTCCTTTTCAAGTCGGATGCGGTTGACCAACCCCGTGGTCTTTCCCGCCTCACTGTCGCCGACAATCTGCACTTTTCGACCGGTGCGCTTCTCGTATTCGGTCACGATCTGCTTGAGAAAGGTCTCATCCACGCTGGAGTACAGCACGACCGCCGGCTCTTGCACGGAGTCTCGCTCACGGCAGCCGGCAAGAACTGGTGACAGGAATCCAAAGGTTAGAATCGCAACAGTCCATGCCCGGCCTGCTGACTGGAATCGGCGTCCCGGCAATTCCTCGCGCGCTGCCCACGACTGCGTGACGAAGATATCAATAGCAGCGAACATCCGGAGTTGATGCCCGCACACGCGTGAGCCTCGCTTCGTGTTCACGTTCTCATCTACGCACTTGGGCACTTCATGCCGACGCGCGCATGGGCCCGGCCATCGCGTGCCGGTATGGATTGGAGATCGAAAGATCCGGCCCGCCCCATCACGGTCGTGGCTCGGACGGGGGGTTGCATTTGCACGGATTCTGATCATGGACCGCAGCGTAACCCGGTGCGGCGCGGTTGGCTACTCGTCGACTGTTTCCGACGATTCCGCGGCAACTTCCTCGGTGGGTTCGCTCGAATCAGCCGCGTCCTCAGGCGTCGGCACGCCCTGGATTCCGAAATCCGCCGGCAGGCGCGCGAAGTACTCGCGAACGGATTTCTGATACTGCCGGGGCAGGCGGTCGCGATTCACGGTGTCCGTCGCCGCCCGCTCGGCTGCAGTGATCAGTTCGACGAACTGCTCGGTGGATTCGCCCTTGACCTGTTCCCCGTCAACCAGGAACTGCCCGATGATGCGTCCTTTCGTCGTCTTGACTTCGCCACGCTCAACCTTGAAGCCGACATCGGTCGCCTGCGAGGTCGCCAGATTGCCGCGACCCTGCCCGAGATCGCCCTGGCCGCCGCCCTGACCGTTGCCTTCACCTCGACCCTGGTTCTTTCCCGGACCGTCACCATTGCCCTGGCAGTTGCCCCGCGCCTGGTTCAATGACGACATCGCTGATTCGAGCTGGTTGCGCTCCTGCTCGAGTTGTTCAAGTTCACTGAGCTGTTCGCCGGCCATCTCCATTTGCGCCATGGCGTCGCCCATGTCACCGTCGCCCGCGGCCTGCGCGGCGTTTTTCATCGCCTGGCTCATCTTCTGCATGGCTTGACCGGCGCCCTGCTGCTTCTGGCACTGCTGGCAGATCTGCTCAATCTGCTGTTGGGTCATTCCATTTTTCTCAAGTTGCTTGCGAATCTGCTCGAGATCTTCCTTGCTGAGCTGCTGGAGCATACGCTCGGCGTCTTCCTTCTTGATGCCCGCCTGCTCGAGCTGCTTTTTCAACTGTTCCTGGTTGGCCACTTTATCCATCTGCTTGGCCAGTTGCTCGAGCTGCTTCTGCATCCGCTCGGTGAACTCCTTGTCAGAGTCCTGCTTGAGCGTCGCGAGTTGCTCCTGCATTTTCTGGACGGTTTCCTGGGCGGACTTGAAGTCACCGGTCTTCAGGTCGCGGGCGAGCTTCTGCACGGGCGTTTCCTCGCCCGTCGGCTGCTCGAGCGCGCGCAGCATGCGCTTGGTCTCGTCCACCTTGTCGAAGCGTTCGCTCTTCTGCTTCTCGCGCACCGCGTCGGAGAGCTTGTCGATCTTCTTCACCGCTTCCTGGCGCAGGTCCGCCGGCCGCTCCATCTTCCCCATCATCTCGGCGTCCAGCTTTTCCAGGTCCGCCTTCAGGTCGGCCAGGGCGGGATTCGTTTGCGCCAGCTTCTTCACGTCGTCGAGCTGCTTCTTGACCTCGACGCGCGCCTGCACCAGTTGTGTTTCCTCAATCGCGCGCGCTTTCGACTGCTCGCCGGCCAGCCAGCCGTTTGGCACCAGAAACACCGCCGCCGCCAGCACGCATGTGCACACCGCCCAGCCGGTCGCCCGCGGCCAGCGGTAGCGCAGATGCGCCCGCACCGTCAGGGCCGCCGCACGCGACTCGGCGTCGACACGCACCGCCTGCGCGAAGGGGTCCGCCGACGTCTCGCAGTAAAGGCTGGTGCTCATCCGCTCGCGCAGGCCCGCCGCCTCATCCAGCCTGGCCGCCGCCGCCGCATGGTCCGGCGCGATCCGTGTGCTCCAGACCAGCGATCCCACGAACGCAGCCAGCGCAAGCGCACCGCCCAGGTATCCGATTGGAATCGTCCATCCCGCGAGGCGAGAAACCAGCACCGCCAGCGCGAACAGGCCCAGCGCCCAGCACATCATTCGACACCCAATCTCGAGCCAGGCGGCAAACCACAACCGCCGCCGCGCGCGTTCAACCTGCTGGTGGATGATGGACATGAACGTCTCCCGCCGGGTTGCGGCCCATTCAGGGTATCGCCAACATCGTACGCTTCGCCGCGTACCTGAGCAAGAATCCTGACATTCATCGACAATTGCCGCCCCGCCGAAAACCGCGCAGGCGTTCACTGTGTCGGGAAATCCGGTAGAATCAGGCGCGTGAACACCCCATGCCCGTGGATTCTGGGTTGCGCCGTCCTGCTTCCCGGACTGCTGCGCGCGGACGAAGCGCCGCCCAGCCCGACCCCCACGCCGCAAGTCCCGGCGCACGTATTGCTCACCGGACAGGCGTTTGACCACATGGGCGCGGGCGTGGAGGGCGCGGCCGTCACACTGACCCTCGCGGACGGCGCGGTGATTGGCCCGGTGCAGTCCAACGAGATTGGTGATTTCACCATCAGTGCCGAACGCCCGCTCACCGGTAAGGCCACGGTCACCGTTCACAAAGAGCACTTCAAGGACATGGTGTTCGAGGTCGAACTGGGTGGCGCCGAGGGCGCGCCGTTTGTCGATGCGTCGATGCGGGGCGCGCTCGCGCTCACTGGCAAAGTCACCAGTCGCCAAGCCGAGCAACCCGTCGCCGGCGCGGAGATCATTTTCGAAGTCGGCTACGATGAACGCGACACCAAATCCGACGAGACCGGCGCTTTTCGAATGGAAGACCTGCCACCGGGCCCGGTGACCATCACCGTCAAGGCCGAGGGCTTCGCTCGCGAGCGCCGCCAGCTGGAAGCGGTCGAGTCCGCCGGTCCGCAGACCCTCGCGCTTTCGCCAGAACGCATCGTGCATCTGCGCATCACCGATGACGCTGAGCGCCCGATCGCCGGCGTCGGCGTCGAATGCGTCGACCAGGAAGCGCGCGACTACCGCCACCTGCTTACGGATGACGCCGGCAAGACCACGATCCGCGGCTTGCGCTTCGACGCTCCGGAGCTCAGTCTGCGCCTCTCGCACGAAAAGTACGTCTCCTCTCCGGATTTTGACCGCACCATCGCGCTGCCGTCCGACGTCCTCATCTCCACCCACGGACTGACCATGCAGATCGCCGGCACGATCACCGGCGTGGTTACCGATTCCGCGTCCGGCAAGCCGCTTTACGGCGCGCGGCTGACCGCCGGTCGTGTGCTCAGCGATCGCCTGCCGCGGGCCTGGACCGATGTCGAAGGCCGTTTTCAGTTGATTGGCGTGACCCCCGGCAACACGCCCGTCACCGTTCATTTCGCGGAGTACGCGCCGCAGATCAAGGAGTTGCACGTCGCAGCCGGGGAGGAAAACCCGTTGGACTTCGCCCTTTCGTCGGCGCGCACGGTGGCCGGTCGTGTGGTAGACGGCGACGCAAAACCCATTGGCGGCGTGCATCTGCTCGCCACGCGCTGGGCGGGCCACGAGACCCTCGGCCTGCAGGCACTCAGCGACGCCGACGGCCGCTTTGTCCTTGCTGATGCTCCGCGCGATGCTTTCGAACTGTCGCTCTACGCACCCGGCTACAAGCCCCTTCTGGATCAGAACATTGGAGCGCAGCAGGATCAGTTCGAATTCGTGCTCAAGGCCGATCCACGAACGGGTGCGGGTGTCGCCGGCAGCGGACCTGCGGTCGGCAGCGCGGTACCCGCGTTCAGCGTCCGCACGCTCGACGGACAGACGATCGCGCTGGCGGACCTGAAGGGTAAAGTCGTGCTGCTCGACTTCTGGGCGACCTGGTGCGGACCTTGTGTTGGCGAAATCCCCAACCTGCTCGCGGTGCACGACGCGTTCAGCCGGCGCGGCGACTTCCTCATGCTCAGCATCAGTATCGAAGAAGACGCGGCGCGCGTGCGCAACTTCGCGGAAAGCCGGAAGATGAACTGGCCGCAAGCGACAGCCGCCGACAGGGGAGCGGCCGACGCCGCGACCAGCTTCGAGGTCTCCGCCATTCCGGCGCTGTACCTGATCGACCGCGAAGGGCGCATCGCCGCCCGCGACCTGCGCGGCGCGTCGATGCTCGAAACCGTGCGCGCACAACTCGGCGACGAACTTGACAAATAGACGCGCGTCACTTGCTTGACGCCGGCTGGGGCATCTGCGATGGTTCCGACCATGGATCAATGGGAAGTAGCCAAGTGCGGCGGTGTGTGCGCTATCACCGGTCGGGAGCTGGCGGAAGGCGAGGAGCACTGGGCCGTGCTCTTCGAGGAGGGCGAGTCGTTTCGCCGCGAGGATTATTCGCTGGATGCCTGGGATGGTCCACCCTCCGGCGCGTTCTGCTATTTTCGGACGCGCGTGCCAATCCGTGAAAAGAAGAAGCGCCTGCTCGTCGACGATGATGTGCTCGTCAACTTTTTCACCCGCCTGGCGGACGAACTCGAAGAGTCGCGCATCCATTTTCGTTTCGTGCTCGCACTCATCCTCATGCGCAAGCGATTGCTGAAGTACGAGGAAACCGACCGCGGCGCCGCCGGCGAAGTCTGGATCATGCGCCTCGCCCGCGACAAGGAAGGCCCGACTCACCGTGTGGTCAATCCTCGGCTCAACGACGGGCAGATCGAACGCGTCAGCCGCGAACTGGGCGCCATCCTGCACGGCGACATGGGTGATTTTGACGACCTGGGGGTGCTCGACAACGCTGACGATGCCGCGGTGGAGCGCATGGATGCTGAAGATGCCGATCGGGATGAATAGTTCGCATTCGCGGTTCCACGTGCGCCCGAGGTGGCGCCTGGGCGGTTCGTTGGTGTCCGCCGTGGCACTGACCGTGTTGTGCGGTTGTCCGGACCCGGGGCAGACCATCAAGTTGCACGAGCCGCTGGCTCTGGCGGACGCCGTCGCCCTGGTGAATCGCAACAACGAGCCGCTGTCCGTGACGCTGAAGGCGGTTGGCGGCCACGCCCGCGGCCAGATCACCGACACCGATGGCAGCGTGCGGCGTTTCGACTTTGATGCCGCGCTGCTGGTGAAGGCACCGCGCTGCCTGCGGCTGGACATGACCGCGCTGCTCGAATCGCAGATCGTGTTCGGTTCGAATCCGACGCGCTACTGGGTGGTTCAGCCGGCGGCGCGGGCGCTGAGTTATGGCCGGCACGATACGCGCATTGTCCCGAACGCGAACGATCTCATCATTCGCCCGGACCTCTTCGTCGAAGCGCTGGGACTCAACCTGCTGGACACCGACACCGCCGGCGACACCGGGCCCGTGCTGCGCAACACCGATGAACATCAGCAGCTTCTCTACCTGGACTACGACGACAATCAGCAAGGCTACATCGCCAAGGAATACTGGATCAGCCGGCGCGATCCGCAGGTGATCACGCGGATCGTCTTTCGCGACACCGCCGGGCGCGTCGCGCTGGATTCGCAGATCGACCGTTATCGCCGCATCGGGGATGCCGGCGGACCCCTGGTTCCTCACCGCATCCGGTTGGTCGCGCCCGCGACACGCAGTTGGCTCGAATTCACCGCCTGGGGCTGGAAGCAGATGCCGGACATTGGCCCGGAGCACCCCGCATTCGTTTTTCCGCTGGAACGCGGCGAGAAGTTTGAACAGATCGTCGACCTCGACGTCGAACTCGACAAGCTGCATAACCCGTTTACCGAGGAAGAGCGCCTGCAACAGCTCATCGCTCCCTGATGCTCGATCGCGCTGACATTCCGCGGGGCTTTCAAGGGCGCTGCATTCATCGGGCGGACTGCGCGCCGCGCCCCCTTGCGAAGCTCCGGCCGGCCGCGTGGTGCATGCTTCTGCTGATCAACATGGCTGCGCCGCAAACGCGGGCAAACGCGGATGCCTCCGCGCAGGGCCTGGGCATAGCCGGCGGCGCGAAGGTCACCTGGGCGTGGCGGCGTGTGCCGGAGGACGCGACCAAGCACCGGCTGATCGTGGCGTTCGCCCGCGCCGCGGACAATGAGCCGCGATTCTTCCTGCTGCCCATGCATCCGACCAGCGGCGAAGTGCGTCTGGCGGTAACACGTGGCGAATACCTGCACGTTTTCTTCCGGGACGGCGCGCACTACCGCATGCGTCCGCCGACGGAGCCGCTGCGAACCGGCACGACGACCCGGAACGACTTTCCCGAACTCCAACTCCCCGATCAGCGTGTGCCCTTGCGCATCTGCGGTGATGCGTCGGGCGAAGCGCTGTTCGCGATCGTGCCGCAGTCCACCGCGGAAAAGCTGATTGAACCGCCGCCGGCCGACGCAGACAGCAACGCTACACCAACGCCAACTCCGACACCGTCGCCGGATTTTTCGAGCGCGCGCCATGCGCTTGCGCACTATGAGCCGGGATCCTGGAAGGCGCTGGCGCCGATGCCGGCTGACTTTGATGCGCATACCGCCGTGTGGATGGTCGGCAGCACGGGCCTGCCGCACGTGCTCTATGCGGATGGCAACCATCCGGAGCGTTTGACGCACCTGCGCTTTCGCGAGAACGCCTGGTCGAATGCCGGCGATCTGGCAAATGTGATTCCGTCGCGCGTGGTCGCCGTGCTGGCCGCGGGCGAGTCGATTGTCGCGCTGATCCACGACGCGCCGGATGACGCGAAACGTGCGGCGCTGCGTCCGCATGTCTGGAAGCAGGGCCGATGGACCGCCGGAGAGCCCCTGCGTCTTGACGATGCGGATCTGCGCGTGCGGGTGGATGCGTGCGCGGCGGATCGCATCGGCGACGATCTGCTGGTGATCTGGCCGGACGCGACGGCGCAGACTCCGGAACAGCAGTCGCCGGAACTGCGGGCAGCGCGCTGGCCGGTCGAAGGCGGCGCGGCGCTCAGCCAACCCGTCGGCGTAGGCGTGCTCGCGACACTGCCGGCCAGCGAGGATGAGGCGCGCCTGCGCTACCTGCTTTCGCTGGCCGCGATCGCGGTGATTCTGGTGCTCATCATCCGCGGGCGGCGCGACAGTTTCATTCACGATCTGCCGGTGCCGGACGGGTACGTGCTGGCGCGGTTCGGACCGCGGTTCATTGCTTTTGTTCTGGACCTGGTCCTGATCAGCCTGGTCGCGGTGCCGATCCTGTTTGTGCCGTGGATGGCGGAGCACGGCGTCAAACTCGACGAGAGTCTCAGCCAGCGTTTGCACCTGGCGACCCTGCAAGATCCCGACGGGGTTTTTTGGCGCTGGCTGATCGGCGTCGGTGTCTACGCGCTGTACGGCATCGCGTTCGAATCGACGCTGGGCGGCACGCCGGGCAAGTTGGTGATGCGACTGCGGGTGTGCAGTCACCTCGCCGGCCGGGCGTCGTTCGGGGCGATCGTCGTGCGTAACCTGCTGCGTTTTGAGATTTTCCCATTTCATTTCAGTCCGCTCGTGGTGCTGCTGGTGATCACGCGCAACCGGCAGCGGCTGGGTGATTTGGCGGCGAATACGCTGGTTGTGGAGAAGGCGTGACCGGGCTGGCTGTCGAAGGTCGGAAGGTCGCGAGTCGCAGTTTGCACGTCGAACTGGGGGTCGGCGGTGAGGCGGGAGATCCATAATTGCGGGCCCGGAATGCCAAAGCCTATTTGAAGTCTTACTTTGAGGGATTCCGGCTTGGTTTTCGGGTCTCGGCGCGGGTTTAGTGTGCGCATGGCTGCATTCCTGATAGCGCCAGAGGCACCTGCGTTTTTTGGCCAAAAACGCCAAAGCCGATTTGAAGTGTGGCTTGACGGGGAGGCACCCGCGATTCTGGGCTGTGGCGGGGGGTGACCTGCGTTTTGGGTAGCGCCAGGCGTTGAAGTGGTACTGGCAATTGGCTTTGGGGCGCGCTTTTTTTTGCAACGCCAAGGACGGCAAGATCGCGAAGGCAGGAATGAATGGCCACAAAAAGCACAAAGGGCGCAAAGGGAGAGTGATGAGTGAATGGGGGAGGGCGCTGGGTGCTTGGGGGTCAGGCACTACGCACTGGGCACTAGGCACTAGTGAATGCGCGTTGGGCATTGGCATCGGATCACCTCCAACGGTGAGAACGCGCGGGGTGTGCGGTTTAATTTTGGATTGCGCGCGGGGTGGTGTGTTATGCTCAAGCACGATGGCCAAGGGGCTGGGAACTCGGGGCTGGTGGGAACGCAGGTGGGCGAAGGCAACGCGGAACGGGGATTGGTGGTGACGGCGGGCTGGCTGGGGGTGGGGAGGTCGCGGTGCTGCAGGCATCCATAAAATGCAACCTGTCCCGTTTGTCGTTCTCGTGATGCCAAGAAGCGAGAATCCTGGCCCATTACCACCGCGTCGCCCAACAGGAATTGCCGACAGCGCAGAGTTTTTTGAGTAATCTCTTGTTAGTCTATGTTGGGGAGCCCAATATGATCGATCTCCAATTGGCCTTGAGGTGCATAAAAGCCTATGCCCTATTTGGAGCAGTCGCGTGCGCTATGCTAATTTGCGTACCATCATGTTTCGTCGGCGATACCTTTCCAATTAGCTCATTAACTCGATTCAAGCTTGTTGATCCAATAACAGATGGTGCGCTGATGGGCGTGAAATTGTCTGCGACCGCGACATCGCATGCACCTGGCGTCGCGATCGTCTCATCGACTCTGATTCCGATGCCAATGACTGATGCAAACGGGATCACTTATGCTCCGTACGCCGTAACTTTCGATGAGTCGCTCGGTCTTGGGCCGGCGATAGATTCCGTTGAATGGGAGATTCACGTCGAACACCAGGGTCGCATTGAGAACATAACCGTTCGCAACGCCAATGGTTCATCAGCAGCTGGAGGGTTTGTGCGTATAACCGTCGAAACGAATAGCGCATTCGCGCCGATTCCCGCTGGACCAATTTTGTCAAGCAACGGCATCATCACAATTGACTCATTTGTTAGTTCGATATTGGTATGCGACAATGATTTGAGTCAAATTGTTCACTGGTTTGATGCCCCAGGACTTGGTAATTATGTTTACTCTGTCGCTGCATTGGAACCGCCGCAGGGGTTCATCGATCACTCAGGCTCGATCGTCCAAACCTGTTCGGCAGCCGAGCACACGCGTAGCTGTGACGTCACAATAATAATCAACTACTTTGATCGATTTGTGGAAAGCGCGATGATAGGGGCGTCTCGGAGAGATGACAATGAGGTTGGACCTTGTGGAATAACGGACAGGTCCGTGCGGTCCGGATCCGGAATGTAGATATCCCGTTTATTCAACGTGCGGAATTCTTGACGTGCAGTGCAGAGGCCTAGTTGTGCGGCGTAGCAGGGTCAGCCTTGTTAAACGTCCGTAGACTGTGTGAATGAGAACATGACTGTCGTAGGTCGACGAGCACAACTGTGCGTCGAGATGGCCTACGAGACCGACTTCAGCGCTTCAGGCGCATACAAGCGGCTGAAGTACCTGGAGTACCCGGACGGGACGCGGCTGTTCAGCGGTTATGCGCACAGCGACACCAGCGACACCAGCGGCACGTTCCAGGACACGATCAACGGAGCGTTCATCGACGACAGCGGGGACGACCTGGTGGTCAGCAACCCGTTCGGCAGCACAGCCATCACGCCCACCCACGACGACAACGGCAAGCGCACGGTCACGAGACCTTCAGCCGCTCCAGTTTACCTTTGCGCCGGACAATGTTCTTGTAGTCCCACTGGATGTCCCGCGACTTGGCCAGCCAGCGCTTCAGGTCTCGCGGATTGACCTGGCCGGCTGACGAGTACCGGGCTTCGGCGGCTTTGAAGCTGCCTTCCTTCTTCAGCCCCGCTTCATCGAATGACTGACCGCTCCAGAAGAGCAGGCGAACGCAGTGCTTCAGCTTGCTGTAACCGACAATCGGGTTGCCATCCAGGAACCACACCGGATGGCCGTGCCAGATCTTGTTCTCCGCCTCCGGTAGATGGCGGTCGATCTGCTCGGCGAGCAATTTGCAGATGGCCCGGTCGCTCGGCGTCTGGGCCGCATTGTATTTCTTGACGTCCGAGTGCATGACGAACTCCTCGATCAGGTCGCGGTTGCGGGCATCCACTGGAGGACTGATTGTGACCGGGCGGCCGCCGCGTCGAGAATTCTGACACATTGTTAATGGCCCTGGCGACGAGCGGCCGGCTGACGAGCGGCCGGTTGACGACGGCCGGCTGGCTACTGTGGGCAGGGCTCGATGATCGCGGTCATGCTGCCCTGGCAGTGGGCGATGTCGGGGTCGGGGCCGAAGGCGTGGATCTGCTGCTGCTTGAGTTCGGCACGCTCCTTGGTGGTGGTGTCGACGATGACGCGGCCGGAGGTGTCGACCAGGCGGGCCATGCGCCAGGCGTGCGGACGCGGGTGGCGGAAAAGCTGCATGAGCATGCGGACGACGTAGTCGTAGGTGTGGTGGTTGTCGTCGATGAGGACGACGTTGTAGGGCGGCAGGCGGCGCGGCTTGGTGGCGGAGGTTTCAGCCGGCTTCTGTTTTTCCAGTACCGCGGTCGCGCCGCGATCCTTGCTGTCTTGTTGGTCTTGCATGTCGTATCGCCCTTGCAAGTCTTGTGCACCTATCCGTGAAGCGGAATGGTGAAACCACGGTCCGGGTGGTTGATCGCTCTTCGCGAGACGTCGGCGTTTGATGGCGCCGTTGGTTCGGCCCGCTCCCTTACGGTCGCGGCTCGGATCGTTTCGTTTTGCTCCCTTGCGGTCGCGGCTCGGATTCGTTCGGCTCGCGTCCCGTCGCCGACCGGGTCGCCGATTGGGTCGCCAAACAATGTCAGGGCCGTCGCGCCGGTGATTCTCACCGGCTGAAGGCGGCCGATGTACGATTCTTCGCCGCAGAAGACCACGATGCGGTCGCCGCGCGTGCGGCCGACGAGCTGGTCGCTGCGCCGCCAGGAGACTTCCTCGCCGCGCGACTGTTCCGCCTCCTGCGCTTTCAGCGCGGCTTTGCTGAAGCCCTCGACGAGCACTTCGACCGTCTGGCTGAGCAGCGCCCGCGTCTGCGCGAGCGAGATACGTTCCTGGGCTGCCAGCATCCGCTGGTTGCGCTCGCGCTTGACCTCTTCGGAGACGTCGTCCGCGAGGGCCTTGTCCGCGACCGTGTTCGGGCGCGTCGAATACTTGAAACAGAAGATGTTCTTGAAGCGCACTTCTTCGAGCAGCGCCAGGCTCTCGGCGAACTCGGCCTCGGTTTCCCCGCAGAAGCCTACGATAAAGTCCGTCGCGAGCGTTAAATCCGGCACGATCTCGCGGCCGCGGGCGACGAGGTCCAGATAACTCTCGCGGGTGTACTGCCGCTTCATGCGTTTGAGCACGGCGTTCGAACCGGACTGCACCGGCAGGTGCAAGTATTCGCAGACCTTGGGCAGGTCGCGCATGGCGTGGAAGATGTCGTCCGAGAAATCGCCGGGGTAGCTGGTGACGAAGCGGATGCGTTCCAGGCCCGCGATGTCGTTCAAGCGATAGAGCAGGTCGGCCATGCTGACGGGCGCGCCGCTTTCCTGGTGCAGGTAGCTGTTGACCGTCTGGCCGAGCAGGGTGACCTCCAGCGCCCCGCGGTCGGCGAGCATGCGCGCCTCGTCGACGATCTGCTGGGGGGGCCGGCTGCGTTCCTTGCCGCGGGTGTTGGGCACGACGCAGAACGTGCAGAACTTGTCGCAGCCGCGCTGAATGCGGACGTAGGATTGCAGCACGTTGGCATCCGGTCCGGGATCGCGGGAAAGGTCGAGCGCTTCGACAGAGTCGTATTCCAGGGTGCGTTCGAGCAGGGTGCTGCGGCGCTTCTTGTCCTGGGTCAGCGCGACCATGCGCTGGCGCGAGGCCTGCACTTCCTCGATCATCGCGGGGATCTTGTTGAGCTCGCCGGGGCCGCAGACGAGGTCGACGTGCGGGACTTTGTCGAGCAGGCCGTCGGGGTCGCGTTCGGCCATGCAGCCGATGACGCCGACGACCATGTCGGGGTTGCGCAGCTTGGGTTTTTTGGCAGCGCCGAGGCGCGAGAGCGCTTTTTGTTCGGCATGTTCCCGGACGCTGCAGGTGTTGATGAGCACGACGTCGGCGTCGGCAATGGATTGAACCTGGCGGTAGTTGCGCGCGCGGAGCTGGCCGAGCACGAGTTCGCTGTCCAGGACGTTCATCTGGCAGCCGAGCGTCTCGAGGTAGACGGTGGGTTGGACTGGCTGGGGCACGGTCATGGTCACGTCCGGTCCGGGTTACACCGAATGCGGGGCTATATTACGCGGAGACGGCGTTGATGGCAAGGTGACGCGCGGGCGGGATGGAGCGTAACTTTTTGATTTGACTGGAATTACGCGAATTGTGCCGGATGACGGCCTGGCGAGGACGGCGGCGGATTCGCATTGACACGGGGGGGGCGGAATCGCTAACATCGGCATCGGGAGTGGAGAGCGAGCAGGGTCATTTCCCTCATCGCGCTCCAGGTACAATTTGAGTGCCGCGCAATGTGTGCGTGGTTGGCTGCGCGCCTGGGAGGGCGCGCTATGCGGGCGTCGCGTGGAGGTTTAGCGCGCGGCGAACGCAGCAGGCTGGGTGATGGGGACCCGCCGGGCGGGGAGAGACAGATGATGCGAGGCGGAAAATCCCGCGCGGCGACGCGGGTGGGTGTGTCGGCTTGGGTGGGCGCACTGGCGTGGGCGCTGCCGTTGGCGTGGGCGCTGCCGGCGACGGCGCAGATCACCATCGACAACTTCAACGCGGCCAACGCGACGTGGCCGAAAGACCAGAACACGATCGGCAATCCGGAGATCGAGTTTGTGCCCGGCGCGGGCGCGGACCTGATTGGGGAATACCGTAAGACGAGCATTTACGACTTCACGCCTGGCGGCGGTATCAGCCGGGTGGAGGTCGGCGTGTTTCCGTCCGTTCCGGAGAGCTTTCTCGAGTACATTTCGTCGGTGAACACCGACGCCGCGCTCAAGCTGCGCTATGACGCGAGCGCGGACCCCGGCGGCGCCAATCCCAACCTGAACCTGGACATGACCGCGAATCCGCGGATCGACATCGTGTTCAGCTATTTCGACTATGCCAACAGCCTGCCGATGGATGTGCAGGTCACGATCAGCGATGGAACGAATTCCGCGTCGGTTGTGCAGCAACTCGCGGCGATCGTGGCGATGCCGACGTTGAGCACGCTTTCGTTTGATTTTTCCGGCGGGTTGGGCGGGGTGGATCTGTCGGACGTGGATTGGATTGAAGTCGATTTTGATCCCGGCGCGGCGGCGGATTTCCGGGTGCAGTCGATTTTGGCGGTTCCCGAACCGGCGAGCGCCGGACTGCTGGCCTTGGGAGTGCTGGCAGCGGCACATCGCCGTCGGCGCTAGCCGGCGCGCCGAATTGTGCGGCGGAGCAGGGGAGGAGAGACAACCATGGGGTTCCTGCGATTACATTCGCGTGAACGGTTTATCGCCACGCTTACATTGGGTGTGTTGCTTTGTGGCGCGCAAGTCGTTCAGGCGGGAATGATCGGCGTGCAGCCTGCGCCGAGCATGACCGTCGGCTTTGGAGACAAGTCAGAGAACGGGCTTGAACGGGTGTTGCTGCCCGACGCGGTGTACGAATCGGCGGCGCTTGCCCGCTGGGAAGCGATCTTCGATTCGCTGCCACCCGGGCTGGACGGCCGGGCGCAGGTCGAGTTCGGGCAGCGCGGGACCGGCATCTTTGTGCTGAACAACATTTTGGTCACGAACAACACGGGAGCGCCACAGAACTTTGTCCTGGACGCGGTGTTGCCGGTTGCGCCATTCGGTGCGCCGAATCTGATCAGCGGGACCATCACGACGAGCGTCATCGACGGCGGATTTGACGGCGCCACGGTGGCCGCTCTGGCTGGCGAATCCATCTACGAAGCGCGGATCGATGGGGCCGCTGTCGCGTTCATGCAGAGCGATCCGTTCGCGCTGACGGCGGTTCCCACGGATTCCACCGCCGCAAGCGCAACCTTTGGACCGACGGTCAACGCCGTTCCGATCACAACCAGCATCGGTATCGGTCTGAGCTTTTCGCTGTCCGCCGGCGACACGGCGGCGATTCTCAGCCGATTTGATGTGAACGTGATCCCCGAGCCCGGATCCATCTGCGGCTTCGCCCTGGCGCTGGCGATGGTTGTCCGCCGCAGGCGCGAAACGCGCTAATCCGCAGCGCCCGGGTCTTCGCGAATCAGTCCTTCACTTCCCAGGTATCACCGCGGTTGAAGAGCTCGACGAGTTCATGGTCATCGTCGCGCGGGGCGGGTACGTCGGCAACGATTTCCGCGAGTTCGTCCTCGTAGCAGGGGCGTTCGACCGCGCGGAAGACGCCAATTGGCTCGGGGAAGTGCGGATAGTGCATGCGGCTGAGCAGGTACGCGAGCGAAGGCTCGGGCGCGCGCTCGTCGTGGAAGAGCAGGTCGTCCTCGGTGACGCCGTCGCCGAGTTCGACGATTTCGGGATCGGTGCAGTTGAGGCGGATGCCTTTTTTCTTGTCCTTGCCGAAGACGAGCGGCTTGCCATGCTCGAGGACGACGGTGGTGTCATCCTTGGTGTCCTTTTCGGTGGCATAGCCGAAGGCGCCGTCGTTGAAGATGTTGCAATTCTGGTAGATCTCGACGAACGACGTGCCGCGGTGCGCGGCGGCGCGCTCAAGCACGGCGCCCATGTGATTCAAGTCGCGATCGATGGTGCGAGCCACGAAGCTGGCTTCGGCGCCGATGGCGACGGAAATCGGGTGCAACGGGTAATCGAGCACGCCCTTGGGCGACGTCTTGGTCTTCTTGCCGAGTTCGGACGTGGGGGAATACTGCCCCTTGGTCAGGCCGTAGATGCGGTTGTTGAACAGCAGCACGGTCATGTCGATGTTGCGGCGGATGGCGTGCAGCAGGTGATTGCCGCCGATGCTCAGGCCGTCGCCGTCGCCGGTGACCACCCACACGTTCAGCTCGGGCCGGGCGAGCTTGACGCCACTGGCGACGGCCATGGCTCGGCCGTGGATGCTGTGAAAGCCGTAGGTTTCGACGTAGTAGGGGAACCGGCTGGAGCAGCCGATGCCGGACACGAATACCATGTCCTTGCGCGCGATGCCCAGCTTGGGCAGCACTTTCTTGATCTGCGCGAGGATGGCGTAATCGCCGCAGCCGGGGCACCAGCGCACTTCCTGGTCCGAGGCGAAATCGGTCGGCTTCAACGATTCAACAGGAACTTCGACTTTCATGACGCCCGCTCTTCCAATGCATGGTTAATGGCCGCCTCGATCTCGGAGACGAGGAACGGCCGGCCTTTGACCTTGTTGACACCTTTGGCGTCGACCAAGAAGTCGGCGCGAATGCGAAACAGCAACTGGCCCATGTTCATTTCGGGCACGATGATCTTGCGGTAGCGGCGCACGATGTCGCCGACATTCTTCGGCATCGGGTGCAGGTAGCGCAGGTGTATGTGCGCGACCTTCTTGCCGCGGGCCAAGGAACGCTCGACGGCGGTGGTGATGGCGCCGTAGGTGCTGCCCCAGGAGATGACGAGCAGGCTGGCGTCGGGATCACCCTCGACCTCCTGCGGGGGAATGCGCTCGGCGATGCGTTCGATCTTCTCCTTGCGCTGCGTAATCATTGATTGATGGTTTTCCGGATCGTAGTTTACGTTGCCGGTGACCGACTGTTTTTCCAGTCCGCCGATGCGGTGCTGCAGCCCCTCGGTGCCGGGAATGGCCCAGGGGCGCGCGCCCAGCTCGTTGCGGCGGTAGGGCATGAAGTGCGCGTCCCCGTTCAGCGATGTGGGGTGCTCGACGCGGATCCGCGGAACGTCCTTGATCGGCGGAATTTTCCACGGTTCGCTGCCGTTGGCCAGGTAGCCGTCGGTGAGCAGGATCACGGGCGTCATATACTCGACGGCGATGCGCGTGGCCTCGAGGGCCATGGTGAAGCAATCCGCCGGAGTCGCCGCGGCGACCACCGCGACGGGGCACTCGCCATTGCGACCGAAGACCGCCTGGAAGTAATCGGCCTGCTCGGTCTTGGTGGGCAGGCCGGTGCTTGGACCGCCGCGCTGCACGTTCACGATGACCAGCGGCAGTTCGGTCATGACCGCAAGGCCGACCGCTTCGGTCTTGAGCGCCAGGCCAGGGCCGCTGGTGCCCGTGGCTGCGATCGAACCGGCGAACGACGCGCCAATCGCCGACGTGATGGCGGCGATTTCGTCCTCGGCCTGGAACGTCTTGACACCCAGGTGCGTGAGGAGCGCGAGCTCTTCGAGGATCGTGCTGGCCGGCGTGATCGGGTAGCTGCCATAGAAAAGCTGCTTGCCGGCAAGACGGGCGGCGGTCGCCAGGCCCATGGCGGTGGCTTCGTTGCCCGTGATCTTGCGATAGCGGCCCGGCGGAATCTCCGCCTTGGGCACGCGGTAAGCCTGGGGGAAAAGCTCGACGGTGTCGCAGTAGTTCCAGCCGGCCTTCAGCGTAGCGACGTTGGCGTCGGCGACCGAGGGCATCTTGCCCATTTTTTCCTCGATCCAGCGCACGATGGGATCGAGCGGACGCTCATAGAGCCAGCAGACAATGCCGAGGGCGAAGAAGTTCTTGCAGCGGTTGACCGCCTTATTGTTCAGTCCGAAGGGGCTGGCCGCTTCGGCGGTGAGTTTTTCCATCGGTATCCGGTAGACGCGCATCCCCTGGAGGGTGCCGTCGTCGAGCGGATTGGCCTTGAGATGCGCCTTGTCGAAGTTCGACTGTTTGAACGCATCCTCGTTCACGATGATAAGCCCGCCGGTGATGACATCCTTGTAGTTGCTCACCAGGGCCGCGGGGTTCATGGCGATCAGCGCATCAACCTCGTCGCCGGGCGTGTGGATGTCGCGGCTGGAGAAGTTGATCTGAAAACCGCTTACGCCGGGAATGGAGCCGGCGGGCGCGCGGATTTCCGCGGGAAAATCGGGGAGCGTGGCCACGTCGTTGCCGAAGATTGACGACGTGTTGGTGAACTGTGTTCCGGCGAGCTGCATGCCATCGCCGGAGTCGCCGCAGAAGCGGACGGTGACGGATTCGGCGACTTGTCTTGCCGCACTGCGTCCGCGCGGTGCGGTCGTGATGGTGGTCATGGGAGAGATTACTCCTGGTTCGCGCCGCATGTTGGACCTGCATTGCTCAGTATGCCCGCGCCAAACGACCATAGACCCAGCGTGCTCATGCGGTCAATGCCGCGCGCGGTGCGGCATGCATGTGTAAGCCTACCCTGGGGTCGCCCCGTACAATCGGCCGGCCCGGGCAGTGCAACTGGTTGTTCAACAGGTTTCCCCGATGTCGATCCCATGCCGTTTGCGGAAGACTCGCGGCTGCGTCGTTGACGCGATGACAAGCGTTTGAATCTCCAATCGACCCGGTCAAAGCCGGGCCGCGGCGCACGACCCGAACGGTTGTCGCGCGGACGCTTGCCCAAGCCGCCTAACCGGCCGGCCCAACTTTGGGCAATTCCGGGAAGGATAGTGCGATTCCGCGTGAGTTTCAAGGCCGATGCGGGTGTTCCGCGCCGCCCCGGCGGTCATTCGGAACGGCCGTCACGGCTCAGGCCGCGTCGGCGTCGCAGGCGACAGCCACGGGGCGCACCCGATACAATGTTCAGGGAAGGCCATCGGCCAATTCGACCGGTGACAACACTTTTTTCCGCTGGCCTCGGGCGTGCCAGCCGTTGCATGTGTCCGGCGGGTGGACGATAGTGCCGCGAGGGCAGAATCGGCGCAGGAGATAGGACAAATGCTGAAGCGATGCGAGACCATCCTGGATGCGATCGGGGGAACTCCGCTGGTCCGGTTGAACCGGGTAGCCGCGGGACTGGCGCCGGCTGTTTACGCCAAGGTCGAAATGGTGAACCCCGGGGGCAGCGTCAAGGATCGTATCGCGGTGGCGATGGTGGACGACGCCGAGCGGACGGGCCGGCTGAAGCCGGGTGGAACGATCATCGAGGCGACATCGGGCAACACCGGGGTCGGGCTGGCCATGGTGGCGGCTGTTCGCGGCTACCGGTGCATCTTCATCATGCCCGACAAGATGAGCGCGGAGAAGATCCGGCTGCTCAAGGCGTATGGCGCGGAGGTGATTCTCACGCCGGCGTCGGCGGAATCGAACTCGCCGGAGGGCTACGCGGGAGTGGCACGCCGGCTGTTGAACGAGATTCCCAACGCGTTTCAGCCGGACCAGTTTACCAACCTGACGAACCCGCAGTACCACTACCAGCACACGGGGCCGGAGATCTGGGAGCAGACCGAAGGGAAGGTGACCTGTTTCGTCGCGGGGATCGGGACGGGCGGCACGATCTCGGGCGTGGGCCGGTTTCTCAAGGAGCAGAATCCCGCGATTAAGGTGATCGGGGCGGATCCGGCGGGGAGTATTCTCTCGGGCGATCACCTGGCGCCGTGGGCGGTGGAGGGCATTGGTGAGGACTACGTGCCGAGTACGTTCAATGCGCAGGTGGTGGACGAATGGGTGCGGATCACGGATCGCGAGTCGTTCCTGATCGCGCGCGAGGTGGCGCGGAAGGAGGGCATCCTGCTGGGCGGATCGTGCGGAACGTGCATCGCCGCCGCGTTGAAGTATGCCCGCCGGCTGACGAAGCATGACCTGGTGGTTGCGCTTTCGCCGGATACGGGACGCAATTACCTGTCGAAGCTGTACTCCGACGAATGGATGATCGAGCACGGGTACCTGGCGTCGCCGGCGCAGTCGCGGGTGGTGCGCGAGTTGATCGAGCTGCGCGGCACGCGTGAGATCATCACCGCGTCGCCGGAGCAGACGGGCGAGGACGCGATCCGTCTGTTCCGCGAGCATGACATTTCGCAGGTGCCGGTGGTGGAGGACGGCAAGGTGGTGGGGGCGCTGCGTGAGATCACGCTGGCGAAGATGCTGCACGACGGGAACGATCCGCGGCACGTGTCGGTGCGTTCGATCATGGCCCGGCCGATGCCGAGCGTGGAGGACACGACGGACGTGGACGAGGTTTACCGGATGCTGATGTCGGGCAACAGCGGGGTGGTGGTGACCTGTGCCGGCAAGATCGTGGACATCGTCACGCGGATCGACATGGTGAACTTCTGGGATTCCCAATTGCCGTCGGAGACGGGCCTGGGCGACGCGAAGGCGGCGGTGTAGCCCAAAGGATCAACCTCGCGCCGCCTTGGTGCGGCTATTCGCCGATGCAGTACAGCCGCGACTTCGTGCGGATGAAGATCATTCCTTTGGAAATGGCCGGGGTGGCCATGCAGATTTCGTTCATCGGGTTGGTGGCCAGCAGCGCGTATTCATCGCCCGCCTGGATCACGTGCACGTCCCCGTCCTCGCTGGTGAAGTAGAGCTTGCCGTCGGCTGCGACGGGCGAGGCGGTGTAGTTCGCTCCGCCGCCGGCGATCCGGGTGCGGAAGCGGGTTTCGCCGGTCCGGGCGGCGTACGCGGTGAGAATTCCGCTGTCGTCGCCGACGTAGAGGTTGTCGCCATAGGCGATCGGCGTGGGCATGTACGAGCCCTTGCGGTCGACCCACCAGGCGATGCCCGGATGGTCCGCGTCTTTTTTGGGGGTGATGTCGCCGCGGCTGGTGGGGTCGATGGCGTAGATCGGTTTGCTGGCGCCGTGTCCGTTGGTGAGAAAGACGAGACCGTGGGCGAAGATGGGCGCGGGGACGGGAACATCACCACCGCCGCCGAGACGCCAAAGCTCCGCGCCGCTGCGCAGGTCGTAAGCGCCCATGTGTTTGTAGCCGTTGAGCACGAGCTGGGGGGCGCCGTCGATCTCGAAAACGCTGGGAGTGGACCAGGTGGTGTCCTCGTCGCGGGCGACGCGGCGTACCTCGTCGCCGGTGCGCAGGTCGAACGCGGCCCAGAAATTGGTATTTTCGCAATCGCACTGCACGATGACGAGGTTGTCGTGGATGATCGGCGAGCTGGCGAATCCCCATTGCAGCGCGGCGTCCTGCGTCGGGCTCGAATTGAGCATGCCCAGGTCTTTTTTCCAGAGCAGTTTGCCGGTGAAATCATGGCAGTACAGTCCTTCCGCGCCGAAGAACGTGACGATGGACTTGCCGTCGGTCGTGGGTGTGCAGTTGGCGTGGGTGCTCTTGGGGTGGCGTTTGACGCGCGGCAGGCCTTGATGCGCCGTGCTTTCCCAGAGCAGGCGGCCCGTGTCGCGGTCGAAACAGAGGACTTTGAAGGTCCAGGCGCCGGTGTCGGCGGCGGAGTGGCCGTCGGCGGCCTCCCAGCCCTTGGTGAGTTCAGGGGTGCCGGCGGCGTCGGGGATCGCCGTGGTCAGGAAGACCAGTTTTTCCCAAACGACGGGCGAGGAGTGCGCGAGGCCGGGCACATCGACGCGCCACTTCACGTTCTTGCCGGTGGCCACGTCCCATTCGGTCGGGGTAGCGCCGTCGCCCACACCGCATGCCTGGCGGCCGCGGAATTGCGGCCAGTTTTCGGCGTGGGCCGGCGCCGCGCCAACCAGCATCGCAATCGCCGCGAGCCACGGCATTGTCGTTCGCATGGCATCTCTCCGGGATCCGGTGTTCCGACGCGCGCAGCGTAACGGCTGAGATCAGGACTGGCAACGGCCCTGGCGCGGCGCAGGATACGAAGGATGCGTAACAAAATCGGCGGCGAGTTTCAGGGCACTTGTGTACGAATACGGTCTCTGCGTGCTCTGCGCCTCTGCGTGAGGCGGCATCGTGGCATCGAAGTCGGCCGTACGACTTCGATGGTGCTTGTGCGTATGCATCGAAGTCGTACGGCCGACTTCGATGGCACGTTGTGTCAGTGCTCCCCTGCGGGTCGCCGCTGAACAGATACCGGACGCAAGCCCGATGCTCCGATTGCTGTTTGCCGCCGATTCTGTCGCGCACTCGGATGCAACCTCAGGCTGGCGGCGGTTGTACGGCTGGGACATCGCGACCGCGAAGGGCGAACCAGATCGTGCCGGCGACGCCGAACGCGGTCGCCGCGAGCAGGTTGGTGGCGGGCGCATCCATCCAGAGGAATGCGCCGAGCAGCGCGGCGAAGGACACGATCGTGTCGCGCACGAGATAGTAGAGGCCGAACATGGTGGCGCGCTGCTCGGGCGGGCATAGATCGAGAATCAGCGCCTTGCGCGTCGGATCGCCGAACTCCTTGAGGCCGCGCACGACGAACGCGCCGACCAGCGGCCAGAACGAGTGGCACAAGAGCAGCACCGCGGGAAACAGCGTGAAGAAAATGAAGGTGACGATGACGAACGGGCGCTTGCCCAGACGGTCAGCGAAGTGCGCCACCGGAAGGTAGACTAGCACCGCCGTTCCCATTTCGACCGCGGTGAGGATGCCGAACTCGAGCGCCGATACCGGCTGGTCGATCGAGTGCATGCACCAGATCACCACGAAAGCGTACGGTATCTGCTCGCAGAAACGGATGAGCACGTCGGAGATGAGCAGACTTCGCAGCGTCGGGGACATTCGCCGCAGGAGCGGCAGCGGATTGATCGCGGAGTGCCGCAAGGACGCGGGCGCTCCAACCGAGGTGGAAATCAAGCGCTGCTGGATGGCCAGCCCGAGCAGTGTCGCCCCGATCGCGATCAGGAACGCCAAGCGAATGCCCGACTGCTCACCCCAGTGGGCGATGAGCAAGCCGCCAATCACCGGACCGAGCGCCATGGGCATGCGGCGCACCAGGGAGTGCAACGTCACGCCCATGGTGCGCTTGTTGCCAGGCAGCGATGTCGCGATCAGGCTCATCATCGCGGGCAGCGACACCGCGCTCCACGCAAGAAACAACAGTGAACCCACGATCACCGCCGGCCACGCGGGAATCAGTACGACGATGGCGAAGCCCGCAACTGCGATCAGGTTGAACAAGAAGAGGGCGCGTTTGACGCCCAGGCGATCCGCGAGATATCCGCCGGGATAGGAGTACAGCGCGTTCAGCAGGTTGGTCAGCGCCTGCAGCACGCCGATGGACAGCGCCCCGCCGCCGAGGGCGATGAGGTAGATCGGCAGAAAGCGCTCGCCCATGCGCTCGCCCAGCCCGACGAGCATGACCAGCAGCAGCATGCCGACCAGGCTGCGGCGAAGACCAAGGAACTCGATGATCCGGGTTGACCAGGGCATCGCAGCAAGCGTTTGACCGCGGTCGCGCGCGCCGACCAGCCGGTCAGGATGGGAGAATCCGGGTGGGCTGGCATTTTTCGTCGATCGCGACCATGACGACCTCCGCATCGGTGACGTGGACCGCCTGGTCCGGGGTGCGGCTGCGTTCGGCGAGGACTTTGACGCGGACGGTGATGGACGTTGTGCCGATGCGTATGGTTTCGGCGTACAGGCTGAGCACGTCGCCGGTAAAGACCGGTTCTTTGAAGACGGCCTCGCGAAAGCAGACGGTGACGTAGCGGTGGCGCGCCTGGCGGCGGGCTTCGACGAATGCGGCCTGGTCGATGTAGCTGAGGATGACGCCGCCGAAGATGGTGCCCTCGGAGTTGGTGTCGCGTGGCATCATGACCACGCGGATCGCGGGAACCGGGCTGGCGGGTTTCGGGGTGGCCATGTCTGCAAATCCCAATCGGGTCGCCCGGATGTTCCGGCCCGGCGCGTGTCGGAGAATCATCGCGCCTGCCGCAAGCCGACGCGGCGAAGTCGCGTGCCATTTCCGCCATTTTCGGGATCTTCGTGCGATCCACAAGAGCGGGCGCTCTCGGCCGCGGCCCTTCGGTCCCTGGCGAGCGCTCCGGACGCGGGCGGTGCGGCATCGCGGCTAACGGCGTGATGCGGGCTGTGCGTCGTGAACCCCCAGGCGGGGTACACGGTATAAACAGCATCGCCGATTGTCATGGGCATGGGTGGGATATCGTGATAAAGACGTGGCTGACGCGTGCGACGCGGGCGATTGTCGAGTTCTGTGCGCCCGTTGTCGGTGGCATCCGCGAGGGATAGAATCAGCGGCATCGGCACCGAGCGTCGCGCGTGCGGGCCCCATGCCCGCATTCCTGTTAGCACCATCGCGTACCTGAGGAACCGGGAGAATCCGTGCGCATGTCGGGTCCACCGCAACGCCGCTGGTTCACGCGAGCACACGCCGCCGCCGCTGTGCTGACGATGATCTTCGGATCCGCGGCAGGTGCGGACATCATCGGCGATGTTGTGCGCGTGGGCTACGGAGTCACCAACGGCTCGGTGGTGCGCTCGGGGGCGTGGGTGCCGATTGTCGTCGATCTGCAGCTTCAGAAGCAGGTATCCTTCGACGGACTGCTGCGGCTGCGTCAGTTCGACCGCGACGGCGACATCTACGTGGACCAGGTGCCGGTCCACCTTTCGGACACGGGGGCGGGGGCGCAGCAGCGGTACTGGCTTTACACCATCGCCAGTCCGCGCAACGACCGGACCAACAGCTTTGAAGTGGAATTGCTGGCCACGGAGACAGGTGATGATTCCGACGCGACGCTGGTCCAGGTGATTTCGGGCGGCGTACCGGTGCCGGCGATGGTGCCGCCGTTTCGTCCGGAGTCGCTTTCGGATGACGTTTACCTGATCCTGGAAATCTCCGACGTAGCGCTGGGAAAAATCCGCAACCTACTTGATCCCAAGATTGTCTCCGAGTTCGATCGTCCACTGGCCATCGCCCATGGGTCGCCCGCCGACCTGCCCAGCCAATGGGTCGGGCTGGAGATGGTGGATTGCGTGGTGTGGGAAGACGCGGATCCGACCTTGCTCACGCCGGCCCAGTTGCAGGCGCTCATCGCATGGGTGGAACATGGCGGCCGGCTGGTGCTGGCAGCCGGACGGACGTCTGACGCGGTGGCGCAGTCCGCTGTGCTCGGCCCGCTGCTGCCGGTGCGCGTGGGCCAGGTAGGCTCGGCGAGGGAAATGCCCGCGGTTCGCCGGCATCTGCTGGGACTGGGCGGAGAAGCGGATGCGGGATATGCGCGGCCGGTGGTCTTCGCGAACTGCGCGCTGGCGGGGGATCAGAGCGCTCGGCAGATCGTGTTTGAGCCCGCGCTGGATTCCACGATGGTGGCGGCGCGGAATGTCGGACGTGGACGCCTGGTGTTCATCGCCGCGACCATCGCAAACCTGCTCGACGACCCGCAGGCGGACGTCCGTGCGTTTTTTCAGCCGTTGCTCGAGCTGCGCACCTCAGCGATCACAGACGAGACGGCGAACGTGACGTACGTCAACCTGTTTCGATTCCTGGATCGGGAAGTCGGGTTTTACGAAACCGGAAGCCTGCGTCTGGGCCTGGCCATTCTGTTCGCGGTCGCGTACGTCCTGCTGGCGACGCTGGGTGCGTGGAAGGTGCTGCAATCGCGCGATCAGCTCAAGCAGAGCTGGACGGCGCTGGCGGTGGTGGCCGTGATCGCGAGCATACTCAGCCTGGTGGGCGTGCAGATTGTTCACGGCGTGGGCACGGACGTGCGGCAGATGAGCGTGGTTGACGCGAAAGCGAACCAGGCGGCCGCGCGGGCGACGGCGTATTTCGGCGTGAAGACCGCGACGCACAGCCGGCTCGACTTTTGGTTGCCATCGGACTACCGGCTGGAGACCGAGCCGGCTGCGACCGGGTGTACGCTTGAGCCCATGTTGGAGCCCATGGAGTCCATCGAACGCGCGATGGGCTTCACCGATCCCGGGCGCTATTGGCTGTTGCCGTCGACGGCGGAGGCGCACGACGTGCCGATCCGCGCGACGCTCAAGCAATTCGAGGGTCGCTGGCGCGGCGACCTGCGTGGAACTCTGTTGTCTTCCGTCGTCGCGGCGGACGTGGAACTGCTGATTCCCGGGGAATTGGAAACCAGCGTGGTGCGCGTACGGGGCGTGACCGAAGACAGTTGGATCGAGAACGACCTTGGCGTCGACTTGCACGATTGCCAGTTGTATTTCGCGGATGACAGCACGTTCGCCCCGCCGAATTTCCCGATCAAGGATCAGCGTTCGGGCACGAGCCGGGAATCGCAGCGCATGCACGTGTTTCAGCTCGGGACGATCGCCGCGGGTGAGCGCATCAACCTGTATGAAAAGTTGTTCAAGGGGCCGGATGGCAAGACCATCGCGGCTGAACGGCATGCTGAGCAGGGGTTGAACACGGTCGCGCGCATCTGGGGGCAATCGTTCATCCGCCTGGGGGAGGTGGTGGGCTTCCGCGGTGAGGAGGTCGAACTGGACTATTCGCTGGTGCATTACCAGTACGTGCTGCTGCTCATGTCGGTGATGGCGGACATCAACCCGGCGGTCTATGGCATCCAGATGGTTCAGGGGCTGCGCGTGTTCTCGAAGATGCGCATGCGTCATCTGGACCTGGCCGACGCGATACAGCAGGACACGGCGCTGTTCGTCGGTTTCGCGAGCGACGCCGGGCCGGCGCGCTTGTGCATTCGCGCGCATGGGCGTACGCGCTACGAGCCGCACGAGCCGGGGTTGGCGCGAACGATGTATCGCATTCTGATTCCCATAGAGCCGGGCGGACCCAAGCGGTGAACCGGCGGCCTGGAGCGGCGCATTCGTGATCATCGAGACGATCAACCTGACCAAGAAGTACGCCAAGCTGGTGGCGCTGGACAACCTGCATCTGAACATTCAGGACGGCGAGTGTTTCGGTTACATCGGCCCGAACGGCGCGGGTAAGACCACCACGATCAAGATCCTGGCGACTCTGCTGCAGCCGACGTGGGGCGAGGCGCGGGTCTGCGGGCACGTGGTGGGCTACGAGTCGCGGAAGATCCGCCCGCTGATCGGTTATGTGCCGGACTTTTTCGGCGCGTACGAGGACATGGTCGTCGTCGAGTACCTGGAGTTTTTCGCGTCGGCGTACAACATCACCGGTGGCGAGCGCACGCGGGTGGTGAACGACGTGCTGGAACTGACCGACCTCGTATACAAGCAGGACGCGCTGGTCGATTCGCTGTCGCGCGGCATGCAGCAGCGGTTGAGCGTGGCGCGGGTGCTGCTGCACGATCCGAAAGTGCTGCTGCTGGACGAGCCGGCGAGCGGCCTCGACCCGCGGGCGCGGATCGAGATCCGCGAGCTGCTCAAAGAGCTGCGCAACATGGGTAAAACCATTATCATCAGTTCGCACATCCTGCACGAGCTGGCGGAGTTGTGCACGACCATCGGCATCATCGAGCGCGGCAAGCTGCTGTTTCACGGCGGCCTCAAGGAGATCCTGGCCAAGGCGAAGGTGGGCACGCGCATCCAGGTGCAGGTGACCGAGCAGCAGGACCTGGCGGCGATCTGTCTGGAAAAAGTCAAGGGCGTGAAGAGCGTCACGCAGGACGACGGCCATCTGACCCTCGAACTGGACGGCCAGACGCACGATTTTTCGGCGATCGCGTACGCTCTGCTGAAGAACAACTTCCGGATCCGGTCAATCAAGGAGGAAGAAGTGAACCTGGAGACGGCGTTTATGCGCCTGACGAAGGGATTGGTGAGCTGATTCATGGCGTCTGCGACGACCGCCCATTCGAATCCTGCCTTTTCGCGGCTGGCTGCGTGGCTCTGGTACCTGGTGCCTGCGAATCCGATCCTGGTGCGCGTGGTGTACGGGATGAGCCGGCGCACGCGGCATCTGTGGCTGCGTTTCGGGTACCTGTCCATTCTGCTGACGGTGGTGACGGTGGCGCTGCTGACCGCGGGCACGGCGCGAGGTGCGTCGCTTGGTGACCTGGCCAAGGGCGCTTCGCAGACGTTTATGCTCGCGTCGATCACGCAGCTCATGCTGATGTGCTTTCTGGCCCCGGTGTTCACCGCGGGCGCGATCACGCAGGAGCGCGATGCGCAGACCTACAACATTCTCATCTCAACGCCGCTGTCGAACGCGCAGATCGTGATCGGATCGCTGCTCAGCCGGTTGTACTTCGTGGTCGTGCTGCTGCTCGCCGGGCTGCCGATTTTTGTGACCACGATGATGTATGGCGGCGTCACGCAAGGGCAGATCATGCGCAGCTTCGCGATTGCAGCCGCGACCGCGGTGGTGACCGGTTCACTGGCCATCACCATCAGCATGGTCCGGGTGGGGACGCGGCGCACGATCTTTTCGTTTTTCATGGGCATTGGGATCTACCTGTTCAGCGTGTACTTTCTCGGAGATTGGCCAAGGACCTGGGTGGCGGAGGCTCCGCCAGACATTAACGGCGATCGAATGAGCTGGTTGTGCGCGTTTCACCCGTTCCTGGCGCTCGACGTCGCGCTCAACCGCGTGCAGGCCCCGGATATTGCGGCGGTGGCCCATCATGGCGTGCTCGCGCAGTATTTCCTCGCCTATCCGCCGACGATGTACGTGGTGCTCACGCTGACCGTGTCGTGCCTGCTCATCGTGCTGAGCATGTTCTTTGTGCGCCGCGGAACCCGCGACGGCGAGGACGCATTCTTCGGGCGACTCCTGTCGCGTCTGCGCTGGCGGCGCCGTGGATCGAGCACACGCAAGCCGCACCAGGTCTGGGCGAACCCGGTGGCGTGGCGCGAGGCGGTGACCCGCGCATCGGCCACCAGCCGGGGGCTGGGGCGATTCCTGGTGATCGGGTGCGGGCTGCTCGGTGCGCTCATCCTGCTCGGATATTACGCCAAGGGGGCCGCGGGTTTCACCGCTGCCCAGACGCGCGAGTGGCTGGCAGCCATCGTGGCGATCGAATTCGGAATCGTGCTGATCATCGCGGCGAACACGGCCGCATCGTCACTGACCAAGGACAAGGAATCGAACTCGCTGGACATCATGCTGACCACGCCGCTCACCAGCGAGTACATCATCTGGGGCAAACTGCGCGGGCTGGTGAGCTTCGTGGTGCCGCTGATCGCGGTGCCGGTGCTGAGCCTGCTGGTTTTCGCGGTTTGGGACATGGTGCGCCGGCCGACCGAGCGCGTGGTCTACATCGAGACAGCGCTGGAGATCGGCGTGCTGCTCGTGGTTTTCGCGGCGTACACCTGCATGCTCGGACTGCATTTTTCGCTCAAGCAGAAGAAAACGATCCGGGCGGTCATTCTGGCGGTGGGCGTGCTGATCGTGGCCAACCTGGTCGGGTACCTGTTCTGGAACGCCATCACCACCGCCGCGGGGCTGCTCGGTGCGGCGCTGGCGGCTGCGACGCCCTTCACCGCGATCGGCACGCTGATTGACCCCAGTCTGCTGTTTTCCACTCCGCGTGATTACCTGTCCAGCATTTCGGCGATTCGCATCAGCGCGCTCGTCGGCTGCACGATATTTGTGGGGCTGCACGCGGCGGTGGTCTACAGTTGGTACCGCTCGATGGTCAAGGGTTTTGACATGATCATCCGCAAACAGAGTGGAACGAAGTAGCCGGCGCCGTGTCACGCGAACCTATTCGGAGTTTACCGGGCCCGGCGGAGGCGGCGCGCCGTTGGACGTCATGTCGAGCGGCGGAAACACGACTTCGTACAGCGCGCGGGTCTCGGCGGATTCCGCGCGGGCAATCAGACGGGCGGTCGAGGCCTGCGCGCCGATCGTGGTTTCTTCGCGCCCGGAGCCGATGACGTACACACCCGTGAGTTCGCCGATCGAGCGGATGAACGTCGCGTCGTATTCCGGCGTGAACACGCGGTAGTGGGTGATCCGCTGCGGTCCGCGTTCCCACACGTAACGCCAGGAATACTTGTTGGGTCCAAACCGCTCCTTGACCACGCAGTGGTATCCGCTGTTGACCAGCGCGTAGATCGCGCATTGCACGCCCTCATGGGTGGAGCCGAAGAGTTTCGTCTCGGGCGCGGAGAGCCCGTCCATGTATGAGATGCACTCGCCGAGGAATTCGCGGGTCAGCTCCTGCTGGCGGCTGAGATTCATGGGCGTGAAGAGGATGCCGGAGAGAGGCGTCGGCGCGTGTCCGAATGGGTTTGTCGTGCCGGAGCCGATGACCAGGGCGGCGCTGCTGACCGGGCCGCGGGCGATGTTCGTTTCATAAAGCGTGATCACGCGGGCCAGGGGCGGATTGCGCCAGGGCTTGCTGCGCAAGGTGATCTGCAAGCCGAACAGGTATTGTCCGGCGAAGAGCAGCGCCAGGACGGCCAGATGCGTCCGACGGCGGCGCGGTGGGCAACAAGTCAGCGCGGCCCCCATGCCGCAGGCGGCGATCAGCCCCAAGAAGGGCGCCACGTGGATGAAGTACTTGGGATGCGGAAAGGTGAACAGCACGTACCACAGCGGCGCCATGCCGGCCACGGTGATGCCCAGCACCCGCCAGTGCCGACCGCGCAGGATACAGGATATCCCAATGACGAGCAGGTAGACGATGATCAGCGGAAACAGCGAAAGATAGAACGCGACAAACCGGGCCGGCACGGCGATGTCGGTCGCGACCGCCTCCGCGTGCATGAGAATGGCCTTGAGGTTCGAGCCGCTGGCGTAAACCAACCCGATCGCCAGGCAGCCTGAAACGACCGCCACCAGCAGTGCGGCGCGGAGCATGGACTTGACGCAACCGCGATAGAGCAGAATGGGTATTGCGGCGGTGATCAGGACCGCATCCGCGCGGTACCAGCCGGCCAGGCCCAGGCAAATCGCGCCCAGCAGGTGATTCCGCAAGCGCATCGGACCGGACAGAAGAAACATGGCCAGCATGGCGAATGCGGACGCGGTGATCAGGTCGTTGGGATACATGCCCGCCATGAGCGCGACCGGCGAAAGCAGCAGCACCAGGCCCGCCAGCGGCACGGGCATTCCGGTGAGCCGGCTGATCAGGCCGGAAGCGGCGAAGGCATACACCAGGCCGGCGATCAGGCTGACCGCGGAAAGGAGCACGCCTGGCGCGATTCCGGTCAGCTTGCGCAGCGCGACCAGCGTGGTGGTCAGTCCGGGGCAGCCGACGAAATTGTGCGTGAGCGTCGGACCGTCCCACCCGTAACGCGCGATGTGTTCGACCCCGGCGGCCTCCTGGATGGCGTCGCCATGATTGGCGCCGAGCGGAAACGCGCCGGTGGCGTACCACGTGAGCAGCGCGAGAAACACCACCCAGAGTCCGAACCTTGCCGGGCGGGAAACAAAATCGGTTGGGAATACCGCACGGCCATCGTCAGCCGAAGGTGTACGGGGAAGGGCGTCGCATGCACCAGGGACTGCGGGCTTTGCGTGCATCGAGTCGACTGGCTGGTGACTCATCGGCGGAATTCTCCCCGGGTCGCAGGTTCGGGTGGTTCAGGCCACCGGTTGCCCGGGCGCGCATTGCAACCGGGCTGCGCAATACCAGGCGGATCAGCCGTAGCCCACCTCGTCGAGGTCGTCTTCATCGAGTCCAAAATGGTGGCCGATCTCGTGCAGGACCGTCGTGCGAATCTGCTCGATCAATTCCTCTCGCGTGCGGCAGACGCGCTCCAGGTTGCGACGGTAGATGCTGATCCGATCTGGAAACGGCACGGGTGATTCGACCGAACGGTCGATCAGCGGCACGCCATGGTACAGCCCGAGCAATTCTCGGGGATCGTCCACACCGACTTCCGCGCAGGTCTGCTCCCCGGGCATGTCCTCGACCTCGATGATCACGTTCTCCAGGTAAGGCGCGAACGCAGGAGGAATCGTGGCCAGCGCCTGGTCGATGATCTCGTCGAACTCTTCCGGCGAAAGCCGCTTCAAGCTGGCCCTCCGATTCCCGTTCGGACCCCGGGCGGCGACGGCGGTATCCCGTTACAATCCGCCCGCCACACGGGCTTGCCGACCCTGCGGCCATTGTACGGGAAATCGGCAGCGCGCCCATCCCGGCTGTACGGTGCAGTCGACTGCGGCGATCCTGACAAGGAGGCTTTGAACGTGAGCACCATCCAGACGCGCCGGGCGCTGACGACGCTCCTGTTTCCCATGTTGCTGGCCGCGGGCGGCTGCCTGCCGGACAGCTTCATCATCACGCCGATCGCGCACAAGCAGGCGCTGGTGGAGGAAGAATTGTATCGCGACGGCGTGTTCACCGACGGGACGATCGCGGTGATCGACGTCGAAGGCATCATCATGAATGCGAACGCGCGCAGCCTGTTCACCCCCGGCGAGAACCCGGTGGTGCACTTTCTGGAGCAGCTCGACAAGGCGCGGCGTGACAGCCGGGTTCGGGCCGTGGTGCTGCGGGTCAATTCGCCGGGCGGCACGGTGACCGCGGCTGAGCTGATGCACCAGGAATTGATGCGCTTTCGCAAGTGCGGCAAGCCCGTGGTGGTGATGATGCTGGATGTTGCCGCCAGCGGCGCGTATTACATCGCGTGCGCCGCGGATGAGATTGTCGCCGCGAAGTCCACCGTGACGGGGAGCATCGGCGTGATCATGCAGACGTTTGACGCGACGGGCACGATGAACAAGATCGGCTTGCGCGCGGACGCGATCAAGAGCGGCGACCAGAAGGGCGCGGGTTCGCCGTTCGAGGCGATGACGCCGGAGCAGCGCGCGGTCTTTCAGCAGATGATCGACGAGTTGTACGGGCAGTTTGTCGACGTGGTCGCGGATGGCCGCAGCCTGGAGCGCGCGCGGGCTGAGGAACTGGCGGATGGCCGCATTTACACGGCGCCGCAGGCGCTTGCGCTCGGGCTGGTTGACCGCATCGGCACCATGCAGGATGCGATCGGGCGGGCGAAGGAGCGCGCCGGCCTGCGCCGCGTGAAGGTGGTGACGTACATGCGGCCGTACGGGTTCGCGCCGAATTATTATGCGCAACAACCAGCTCAGCCGGGTGTGTCGCAGGTGAACCTGCTCAACGTCGACTTGGGTGAGCGCTGGCGGACCGGGTTTGCGCCATTTATGTACCTCTGGTTGCCGTAGCGGCGCGGCATTGGTGAATCACGAGGTGAAGCGCGGCTCGCGAACTGGCGGGCTTCACCTGGTCTCAACGTGGCAGCGGTACACGGTGGAGCCATGCGGCATGTAACGAACAGCGAAAGTCAGCGCGGGCGAATGCTGGTGTGCGTGACGCGTTCGCCGCACGCGGGATCAGTGCTGCGGGGGGCCGTGGCGTGCGCGCGCGCGATGGCGCTTGATCCGGAGTTCCTGCACGTGGGGCGGGACGAATCCGCTACGCGCGAACCGCTGGTGGAACTGCTGGCCGAGCACGGTCTGGACACTCATCCGCTGATCATTCGCGAAGGAAAGCCGGCGGCAGTGATTTGCGAAGCGGCGAAACAGAATCACGCCGACCTGATCTTCGCCGGCGCGCTGGAGCAGGACAGCGTGGTCCGTGATCTTGTCGGATCCACCGCGCGAAACGTGGCGCGGCGCGCAGGCTGCTCCGTTTTCCTGATGACCGGGGCGTTGCCGCCGGCGGGGACATGGATGCGCATAGTCGCGGCTGTGCAATTGGATGATCGGTTCAAAGCGATGTTCGCGGATGCCTGTGCGTTCGCGCGCGCGATGGAACAGACGACATTGCACGTGGTGTACGAACACGAATCGTTCGACGCACACCTGCCCGGCGGAACCGCTTCGGGCGCGGGCGGGGCGGACATGCGCCACTTGCAGGGAGCGGCGGAGAACTTTCGACTGGCCAATTTCCTTGAGCAGTTTGACCTGCGGGGATTGAACCTGCGCACCGCGGCCCTGCCCAGCCGGCCTGGTCACGAGGCGGTGCGCCATGCTCGGGAAATGGGGGCGGAGTTGCTGGTCGTTTCAGCGGACGATCGCCCACTTGGTTTTTGGGACCGATTTTTCGGGCATCCCGCGGAGATCGCGCTGCAGAAACTGCCCTGTTCCGTGCTGCTCCACCGCTCACGCATGCGCCCGGCACGCGGCGCCGAGGAATCCGCGCCATGAGCGCTTTGACCCATCACGATATCACGCTGCTCCTGTTGGGGCTGGCGATTCTGCTCGCCGCGGCGCGCATTCTCGCGGAACTCGCCCAGCGCTGGCACCAGCCGGCGGTGATCGGCGAGCTTCTCGCCGGGATTATCCTGGGTCCGACGATTCTCGGTGCGCTCTGGCCGAGCGTGCAGCAGGTGCTCTTTCCGGACACCGGGCCGATCAATACGGCGCTGCACGCGCTCACCACTGTCGCCATCACGCTGTTCATGATGGTCGCGGGCATGGAAATCGACATTTCCTCCGTTTGGAAGCAGGGGCGGGCGGCCCTCATCGTCGGCGTCCTGGGCATCGTCATTCCGTTCGCGGTCGGATTCGTTCCAGCGTGGTTCGCGCCGTCGGCGCTGGGGGCCAAACCCGATTCGGATCCGCTGGTTTTCGCGTTGTTTCTGGCCACGGCGATGGCGATCACCGCGCTGCCGGTGATTGCCAAGATCCTGATGGACCTGAACCTGTTCCGATCTGAACTGGGCGTAACGATCATTGCCGCGGCGATACTCAACGACCTGTTCGGCTGGATCATCTTCGCACTCGTGCTGGCGGTGATGGGCAGTTCGGCTGCGGACATGCCGGTCTGGCAGACCGCGTGTCTCACGCTGCTGTTTGCGCTGTTCATGCTCACGCTGGGGCGCTGGGCGCTGAATCGCGTTTTGCCCTGGATTCAGGCGCATTCGAGTTGGCCGGGCGGTGTGCTGGGTTTCGCGCTGGCGTGCGCGCTGTTGTGCGCCGCATTCACCGAGTTTATCGGGGTACACGCGATTTTCGGCGCATTTCTCTTTGGTGTGGCTTTGGGAGACTCGCAGCACCTGCGGCAGCGCACGCGCGCGACGATCGATCATTTCGTTTCATTCATCTTTGCGCCTTTGTTCTTCGCAAGTATCGGGCTGCACGTGAACTTCATACGCAGCTTCGATCTGACGCTGGTGTTAATCGTTGTCGCCCTCGCCTCGCTGGGAAAGATCGTGGGTTGCACGCTCGCGGCCCATTGGGCGGGTTTTCCGCGCAAGGAGGCGCAGGCGATCGGCTTCGGGATGAACGCGCGGGGCGCCATGGAGATCATCCTCGGTCTGCTCGCGCTACAGGCGGGAATCATCGGCGATCGGCTATTTGTCGCGCTGGTGATCATGGCGCTGGTCACTTCGCTGACCAGCGGCCTGTTCATTCAGCGGACGTTTCGCGGCAAGCGCGCGGTGCGTTTCATCGACTACGTCTCGGCGAAGACGTTCATGCCGGAATTGCAGGCGCGGACCAAGCAAGACGCCATCAAAGCGCTGGGCACGCTGGCGGCGCAGAGCGCGGGAATCGACGCTGAGGATGCGGTGAGCGCGGTGTGGCGCCGCGAGCAGATCGTGACCAGCGCGATGGGCAACGGCGTCGCCGTGCCGCACGCGCGCATCGCGGGCCTGAAGCTGCCCATCGTCGCGTTGGGTTTCCCATCATCCGGAGTAGACTTCGACCCGCCGGACGATGTCCCCGTATCGGTGATCGTCCTGATCCTGACCCCATCGGATGCGAATGAGCTGCATCTCAGCCTGCTCGCCGATATCGCCCGCGTTTTCCAGAATGAGCGCATGGCGCGGAGGCTCGGCGAGGGGGCCAGGAACCTGACCGAATTGCGCGCAGAGCTCAACGTGGAGACTTCGAGCCGGCTGCATGCCTGAAGCGCTATCGCCGGGACAGCCCGACATCAACGCCGGCCATCAGGCCGCCGCCCGACGCGGCTGCGCGGGTGGTGTTGCGATTGAGGACGAGTGCCAGGCAGATGGCACAACTGGTTGCAAGCAACAGGGTCAGGGCTGTCCGTCGCAGCATGGAATTCCGCCTCCTTGCGGTATCGTGGATGGATGCTTTCGCCCCGGTTTCACCTCTGTGAAATCCCGGGGCGAGGCGGCATTCTGGCAATCGCCGGCGAATTGTCAACTCACTGCAAAATGGTGACTCAGGTTGAATCGCGCGCAAGTTAGGACGGGTTGTATTGTGAACATGGGTAGAGTATTCTGTGGTTCACGCGGCAGCCCCGGTTAACTAGGGGGGATGTGACCCAGGCGAAAGGCTCGGTCGGTCGATCTCGACTCTTGGGCGTGCGTCGCGAGCATGGCGACGTAGCTTTGGGATATATGCGGGGTCGCAGCCAGCCCCAGCGCGACGCGGACGAAGTCGATCGCGGCTTCGTTCGGGCCTTCGATCTCGACGAAAGCTCCCACGATGGGTAGCTCATCCAGTTCGACCAGACAATCATTCATCCGCCAGGATTCGCGGCGTTTTTCATAGCACAGCGTGACGGTGAATCCGACGGCGGACAGCAGTTCGACAGTCTGCCCGGCGTCGGCGATTTCGACTTCGATCTCCTGGCGGGATTTGAAGCGCCCCGCCTGGGCCGGGCCCTTGTAGGTCAACTTCGCGGCAGGCCGCGGCCCGTCGAGAACCTGTGCGCCGCGCACACGCAGCGCAGCGTCGCGCTGCCGCAGGGTTTGGTCGGGACGGTCGAGCATGAAGTTGGTTTCAAGTACGCAGCCGATGCGCTGGGCGGCGCAGGCCTTGAGCCGCGCACGAATCGGATCGAGCGAAGAGACTTTCAGCTTGGCTTCGATCTCCGTTGCCATCGTGCTTTCGCTGGGGTTCCGTTCGATCCCGTCAGTTCGCGACGATGTTCACCAGCCGGCCCTTGACCACGATGACTTTGCGCACGGTTTTTCCGGCGAGCAGTTCCTGGATGCGCGTGTCCGCGAGGGCGGCTGACTCGAGGGCTTTTTCGTCGGCGTCCGCGGGCACCACGATCTTGGACTTGACCTTGCCGAGGATCTGCACGGCGATCTCGACCTCGTTGTCGCGGGCCAGGGCTTCGTCGTATTGGGGCCACGGGGCGTAGGCCAGGCTCTCCGCGTGGCCGAGGCGCTGCCAGAGTTCTTCCGCCAGGTGCGGAGCGAATGGCGCGACCAGCAGGATGAACGGCTCGACGACCGCGCGCGGGCGCTCGGGCATCGGCGTGAGTGCGTTGACGAATTCGAAGAGCTGACCGATCGCGGTGTTGAACTTGAAGGCGGCGATGTCGTCGCCGACTTTCTTGATGGTCTTGTGCAGAATGCGCAGGCTGGCCTCGTCGGCTGGCGTGTTGACCAAAGCAGGCGAAAGCTGTCCGGTGTCCTGATCGACCACCAGCCGCCAGATACGCTGCAGGAGCTTGAACACGCCGGGCACGTCGCGGGTGTTCCACGGCTTGGAGGCCTCGAGCGGGCCCATGAACATCTCGTAGCAGCGGAAAGCGTCGGCCCCGAATTCGGCGATGATCTCGTCCGGATTCACCACGTTCTTGAGCGACTTGCTCATCTTAGCGATGACTTGGGCGAGTTCTTCGCCGGTTTGCAGGTGGAGATAGCGGCCACCGCGCTCCTCGACGTCCGCGGTGGGGACGTTGATGCCGCGAGAATCCTGGTAAGCAAAACCCTGGATCATGCCCTGATTGGTCAGGCTGTGGAACGGTTCGGGCGTGGAAACTTCGCCGAGGTCGAACAGCACTTTGTGCCAGAAGCGGGCGTAGAGCAAATGCAGCACCGCATGCTCCGCGCCGCCGACGTAGGTGTCCACCGGCATCCAGTAGCGCTCGGCGGCGCTGTCGCAGAACCGTTTCGCGTTGCGCGGGTCGATGAAACGCAGGTAGTACCAGCACGAGCCCGCCCACTGCGGCATGGTGTTCAGGTCGCGGTTGTAGGCGCGGCCGTCGCGCTGGACGATCTTCCATTCGGCGGCGCGGCCGAGCGGCGGATCGGGCAGTTGCGTCGCGTTGTGTGAGATCGCCGGGGAATAGTCGGCGATTTCCGGGAGGGCCAGCGGCAGTTCCGCGTCGCCCAGGGCGCGCAGTTCGCCGTCGGCCCCGTGCAGAATGGGGAAGGGCTCGCCCCAGTAACGCTGCCTGGTGAAAACCCAATCGCGGAGCTTGTAATTGACCGCGCCGCGGCCTATGCCGGACTGTTCGAGCCTGGCGATGATATTCAGCTTGGCGTCGGCCACGCCCAGGCCGTCCAGGTATTCGCTGTTGATCGCCGGCCCCTCGCCGGGATAGGCCTCGCCGGTGAAGTCCGCGGGCGGCTGAACCGTGCGGATCACGGGCAGGCCGAATTTTTTCGCGAAGTCCCAGTCGCGCTGGTCCTGGCCGGGCACGGCCATGATCGCGCCGGTGCCGTAGCCCATGAGCACGTAGTCCGCGACCCAGATGGGAATGGGCTTGCTGTTGACCGGGTTGATCGCGTAGGCCCCGATGAATTCGCCGTTTTTTTCCTTGGTGTCGGCGGTGCGGTCCAGGTCGCTCTTGTTCCGCGCGACATTCACGTAGCGCTCGACGGCGGCGCGCCGGTCCGCGGTGGTGAGTTTTTCAACCAGCGGGTGCTCGGGGGCGAGCACCATGTACGTGGCGCCGAAGAGCGTATCCGGCCGGGTGGTGTAGACGCGGATGGCGGATTCATCGCACCGGGCCGGGAATCCGCCGGATTGGCGCCGCGCCTGCCAGGACGCGAATTCAACTTCGGTGACTATGGGGAAATCCACATCCGCGCCCGCACTGCGGCCGATCCAGTTGCGCTGCATGAGCTTGATCGGCTCGGGCCAGTCGACCAGGTCGAGATCCGCGAGCAGGCGCTCGGCGTAGCTGGTGATGCGCAGCAGCCATTGGCGCAGCGGCCGGCGGAAGACCGGGTAATTGCCGCGCTCGCTGCGGCCTTCGTTGGTCACCTCTTCGTTGGCCAGCACCGTGCCCAGCGCCGGGCACCAGTTGACCGGCACCTCATCGATGAAGGCCAGCCGCCGGCGTGAAATCGCCTCGGCACGTTCCTCCGGCGAGAGTTGCGACCAGGATCGCGCCCCTAGCGCCGCGTCGCGCACGATGTTCAGGGCATCGTCCAGCAGGAATCGTCCCGCTTCGAGTTCCGCGACCAGTTCACCGATGGGTCGAGCACGACCGACGTGCCGGCGATTGTGTGCGTCGGTCCAGATATGACGCTCGTCGTACCAGCAATGGAACATTCGCAGAAAAATCCATTGCGTCCAGCGGTAGTAATCGGGATGGCAGGTGGCCAGTTCACGGTCCCAGTCGTAGCTGAAGCCGAACATCTTGAGCTGGCGGCGCATGTTCGCGATGTTTTTTTCGGTCGTGATCGCGGGGTGCACGCCGGTCTCGATCGCATACTGCTCTGCCGGCAGGCCGAACGCGTCGTAGCCCATGGGGTGCAGGACGTTGTAACCCAGCATGCGCGAGTAGCGGGCGTAGATGTCGGTGGCGCAGTAGCCCAGGGGGTGCCCGACGTGCAGGCCCGCGCCGCTGGGATACGGAAACATGTCCAGGATGTAGCGCTTGGGTTTGGACGAATCGAAACCCGGATCACCGGGATTGCCCACGCGAAACGTCTTGTGCTCTTCCCAATGGCGCTGCCACTTCGCCTCGATGTCGGCAAAGCGGTAACGGCCAGTCGATGAATCGGGCGGCGCGGTCATGGATGCCTCAGAGACGGTGGTCGGCGCGCAGGACAATCGCATGCGCGCCAAGAAAATGCGCAGTCTATCGCCGCGGGCAATAGGCGACAACACAAGCGGGAAGTGCGTCTCAGCCGGCGTGGTGGCTGCGGATGATCTCGCTCGCCTCTCCGACCTTCAGGTTGAGGGCGCCCAGCGCCTGGCTGGCGGCTGTGCGCATGGTGAGATCGGCGGTGTCCTTGGCGGCGGCCACCACGCGCGTGACCAGGTCCGGGGAAAGCAGGTTGCCGAAGCGCTTGGCGGACTCGGCCAGCGCGTTGAACGCCGCGATGCGCAGCTCAGGCGTGTTGTTTTCATCGAGCGCGAGTCGGGCGACAGCCTGCTGGCCGGGCTCGGTGCGAACGAGAGCGAGCACGTTGGCCGCGGCGATGCGCAGATCCTGCACGTCCACCGCCAGGGCCGCGATGAGCGCGTCCAGCGCGGGCGTATAGTCGATGACCGTGCGGCCATCGAGCGCGACCAGGCGCAGGGCCTCGGCCGCACGCAGCGCGAGTTCGATCGCCAGTTCCGGCGCCAGCGGCTGGGCGCCCTCCGTCGCGCCGATGTCCTGCAGGACGCCGCGCAGGTCCTCGGCGCCGAGCACGGCGTCGGCCGATCGGGCGGCTGCCGCGTCGCGCAGCGCCTGCTCCGCGCGGTATTCTTCCTGCGGCTTCACGGTGACGACGACCGGCGTGCGCGCGAACCGGAATTCATCGCGCAGCTGTCCCAGCGCCGTGGCGATCGGCGGCGATGCGATGTCGGTGGCCAATACGAAACCGGTGACTTCACCCAGTTCGCGGCGGGCGCGCTCCATCGCCGAAAGGAAGTTGGTTTCCGAGACGACCTGGGCGCCCGCGGCGCGGAACTCGCCCGCGAGCCGATTGAGATTGGCCTCATCCGCGTCGACCACGACGTATTCCTCGCGACCTTGCTGGCGCAGGGCTTCGGCCAGGACGTGGCCGACCTGGTCGGACCCGGTAAACGGGCTCTTGGGCAGGGCGCGGGTTAGAGCGATCGCGGCCTTGATGCGCACTTCGGCATCGGGAAATCGCAGCGCTTGCACGAGCGGCTGCTTGTACGCCTCGCCGCCCACCAGCGAAGCCGCGCCGGCGATGACGTCCAATGCGGCGATCGCCCCGAGCGCGACCGGCTTATCCACGTCCTGGACGGCGCGACCGAGCACGTGGTGGCAATACTCCGGACCGGCGGCGCGCGCGAAATAAATGCTTCGGGGGAAATCCGCCGGCCGCGTGGTGTCCGCGTCGGCGCCGGCATCCGTCTCGATGCTTTCCACGTCCATGCCCAGCCGCGCCTCGCGCCGGAAATCCGCCGCCAGCCAGAGGGAAATCGCATCATGGCGGTCGGGCGTGAGCGCCAGCGCATGTTCGCAGCAGCGCATGGCCATCACCGTGCCGTATACTTCGGTCGGCACCTGCTTGGCGATGAGCGCGCTGGACTCCCAGTACCAGACGTTGGCGGCGGTCAGTCGGGGATCCGCCGCGACAGAACCGTGCTCGTAGTAATACTGCGCCGAGAGGCGGACGAACGCGTCGGTGGCGGTTTCCTCGATGCGCCGATCGGAGGTCCGCCAGATGGCCTGAACCGCTTCCTGCGCGGCTTCACGCACGCGGTCGGATTGCCCGGGATCGGCAATGATGCGCAGCAGGTAGGGAATGGCCTGCGGATATCCGATCTCGCCCAGCGCCCAGACGAGGTTGCGGCGAATGTCGGCGTTGTCGACCTGCAGGGCTTCGACCAGCGGGCTGACCGCGGGTTTGCCGAGTTGCGGCAAGGCGCGGATGATGCGTGGCCAGAGGTTTTCGTACGCCGAATTCTGGAGCGCGCTGACCAGTTCGGGCACGGCGTATTCACCGGATTCCTTGAGTCGCTGGATGGCGTTGAACTCCATCTGCGGCGTTCCGCCGAGTTTTTCCAGGTTGGTGTGGATCCGGCTGGTGTCCTGGCGCTCCTTGAATTCCCCCTCGCGAATCAGATCGAGCACCTGCTGCGCTGGTTCGCGCAGCGATGTGTGCCGGATCATGGTGATCAGCGTGGCGATGGATTGCTTGTCCTGGTCGGCAACGTGCAGCAGGTCGACGGGGTCGAGGTTGGGGTATTCCACGACTTTCTGTGCGAACGCCTTCGCCTCGGTGAACTTGCCCAGCCGCGCATAGTGCAGAAAGTCGTTGAACGCCTGTGCAAGCTCGGCAGGCGGAGCGGCCTTGGCTCGCTGCGTCTCTTGCGCCTCCTGCGCCAATGCCGTCCCTGCAAAGGCGAGAACCAGGGCCGTCGAGGACAGAACTGCGGCAATGCAGCATCGCGACTGGGCAGATCGACGCATGTGAATCTCCGATTCGGTTATTCGGCAGGCGGGCGCGACCGCGGGGCGTGAAACAATCGCTGCGCCGCCCGCGCGGGTGTGCGGTGCAGCCGGCCTGCGGGCTTCGGCGCTCGCGGCGTTGAAGTATAAGTCCGCGCGCGCTCGACGGTCAATCATCGCCGCAATCGGCGAACTCTCCCGCCGCCGGTGGACTGGGTGGTTCACCATCCCGCGGCCACGCGCAGGGTTCCGCCGGATATCGTCTACAGATTGCGAATCAGGACCAAGCCGCCCGCGGCAGTGATCCCCAGGAAAACGGTGTTCAGCAGGTCAAGAAACGTGATCGACGCCGGATCACCATCGCAACCGGTCACCATGCACAGCATCAGGGCAGCGGACGTGGCCAGGGCCAGCCGGCGGAGCCGTGGGAAGTTCATGAAGATACTCCTGAGGGTTTCGCTGAACGAGCACCGAACGGCGAATTCGCGGTCCAGCGGACCACGAACCGTTCGGCAGGCGTGCCCCGCGCCCGGAACCGCCGCCGCGAAGTGTACCGGGCGCCGGATTCGGGTCAACGCGGATTTGACACCACCCAGGCAGCGTCCGCTGGGTGCGGGTCGGCTGGGGCTTGCTTGTCCCAGGGGGAGTCCAGTCTCCCCGCAAATGCCATTCAGCCCAGATTATGACGCTGGCAGAAACGAATCGAACCAGACCTGCCCGCCGAACGAATATTCACAGGGGGAGTGAGCTGCCCGCCAAACTGGGGAACCGGCGCGCGAATCGCCGTAAGCGCCCTAAACTGTGTGGGTTACGATGGCCGATAACTAGAATCGCAGACGTGGCGTCGCCACGCGCAGCGCCAGAGGGGCGACGCGCTGATAGGCGCGACCCGTTATTTAACTTGTTTGTTTTCAACAACTTAAGAAAAAAACTGCCGCCGCGCGAACGCGGTCGCGATCCCGATGCCCGGCGATCAAGGCAACCCTACAAGGCCCACTTTCATGCAACCAAGCGGCGTTCGACCATCCCTCGCGTTCACAGCGCTGACGCTGGCGGCGTGCCTGTCGGGTTGCCATACGCTGGGGAACAGTTGGCTTGACCCCTCACAAGTGGGCAATTTCAGCAACGAATCGACGCTGGAGATCCGGTCCACGCTGAGCATTCAAGACTCGCCGGTCGGCATACCCGGCGCCACCGACCCGAAGCCTGAAGACTTGATTCCGATCTACGAGGAGTACCGTTTCCAGGTGGGCGACGCGATCAACGTACGCGTCTTCGAACTCCTGGCGCGCAATACGGAAACCGCGGCACAGTCCGTGATCGACGAAATGGGCACCATCACCATGCCCGTGCTGGGCACGATTCGTGTGGTGGGCATGACGCGCAGCGAGATCGTCGATGAGATTCGTCGCCTGGTGATCGAGCGCGGCTACGTGCAGGACCCCACTGTGCTGGTCGATCCCTTGGTACGTCGCGGTCAGACTTACCTCATTTTCGGGGCGACCGCGTCGCCGAACATGTACCCGCTGCCCAGCCCGAATTCGCGCCTGCTGGAAGTGATCAACATGTCCGGCGGGCTGTTCGACTCGGTCACCGACATTTACGTCATCCGCAAGGAGAAGTCGAGCGCTGCCAGTGAATTCGACATGGGGCGGCGCAGTAGCGAGCACCCGACGCTGGCTTCGGCGGCGAGTTGGTCATTGTCCGACGGTGTGACCGGCCGAGCGGGCGGCGCGACGCGTCAGCCGGCGGATGATCCGCCGGCGCGCAGCGCGGACGAAGCGGAGTTGTTCGAGGCTGCGCGCCCGCCGACATCGGCGAATGCGCCCGTGGAAATGCCGCAGAGCCCGCCGGACGCGGTCACCGCGCCGGTCGCCGTGCAACCTTCGGACGACCTGATGCGCGGTCAGGCGCCGGCCCAGCCGCGTTGGATTTTCCTGAACGACCAGTGGATTGAAAGCACCGATGCGCCTGCGGCCGCACCGGCTGCGCCAACCGCTCCTTCGGGCTTCACGCCGCCGACGGACGTGCCCGGGGCCGCGCCGGAACTGGACTGGACGCGGCTGGTGGGCGACGAGGAATCGCGCGTGATCCACATCGCCGCGCAATCGCTGCGCGACGGCGATCCCCGTCAGAACATCGTGGTGCGCGGCGGCGACGTGATTCGCATCACCGCCGGCCAGGTGGGTGAGTATTACATGGCGGGCCAGGTGTTCCGCCCCGGCGCCTATTCGATCACGGGTCGGCAGATCACGCTGAAGACGGCAATCGCGTCGGCGGGCAATCTCGCGCCGCTGGCGTGGCCGGACCGCTGCACGATCTATCGCCGGTATGGCGAGCGCGAGGAGATGCACCAGGTCAATCTCGGCGCGATTTTCGCGGGCAAAGAGCCTGACCTGTTGATTAAGAACAATGACCTGGTGGTGGTGGGAACGCACCCGGTTGCGCCATTCCTGGCGGTGGTGCGCAACGCGTTTCGCCTGACCTACGGCTTCGGATTCGTGTATGACCGTAATTACGCGGACATCGACCAGTACAGTCCGCGGATCAACCCGAACAACATCCCCGACAACTTCGGTTCGAGATTTCCCAATATCTTCCGGTAGGCGGAGCGCAAGGCGGCATCCTGATGACCAAGGCGACGTCCGCAATCCCGGAACTTCCGAGGACCGACAGCATGCGAACCGGCGCGGCATGGGTGGTCTATGCGCAAGTCGCGGTGCTGGTCGCGCTGGCGGGCGTGACGTTCTGGCCGGTGCTGGACTACCTGACGCATAAGTGGGGCAACGACGGCGACTGGTCGCACGGCTGGCTGGTACCGCTGTTCAGCCTATATTTTCTGGGCACGCAGCGTGACCGGCTGCGGGCTGTGCCGCGGCGGATGAACCTGGCGGGGCTGGTGTTGATGCTGGCGTCGCTGGCGATTTACTACGTTGCGTCGCTGTGGCGCTACGGATATCCCCAGCGCCTGACGATCATTCCCTTCATACTCGGGCTTGTGCTGCTGCTTTGTGGCTGGCAGGTGCTGCGCCTCGCGTGGTTTCCCGTTTGCTACCTGCTGCTGGCAATTCCCTTGCCGGAGGCGACGTATTTCGAAGTCACGTACCCGCTGCGGCGCATCGCGTCCGTGGTGGCTGGCACGCTGCTTAATCTGCTGCCGGACGTATACACGGAAGTCGAGGGCGTGGTGGTGGAGTACGAGTATCTGGGCACGTCCTCGGCATTGAACATCGAAGAGGCGTGCAGCGGCATGCGGCTGATGATGGCGTTCATCGCGCTGGGTGTGGCGGTGGCCTACCTGGGTCGGCGACCGTTCTGGCACCGGGTTGTGCTGGTGCTGAGCTGCATTCCGATCGCGGTTTTCTGCAACATGATTCGCGTGTTCGTCACCGGCGTGGCGCACGTTTATGGACATCGCGAACTGGCCCAGGGCACGTCGCACGAATTGCTCGGCCTGGCGATGCTGCCGATCGCGCTGGGCCTGTTCACCGCGACCGGCTGGGTGCTGAACAATCTGTTCGTGGACGCGTCGGAAGAGGAGCGGCCCGCGCCGGCGTAGGGCGCGCGGCCCGGGTCTGAAGTCGAAGGTGAGCGAGATGACGTCGATACCGACAACCTATTCGCAGCGCGTTCCCCTGCCCCCGGCGGCGCCGATGGCGCCGCCGCCCGCGATGTCGAAGGCGGTTACGCCGGGCGACATCATGGGGATGCTCAAGCAGCGGATGATCTGGATCATCGCGCTTTCGATCCTGTTCGGCGGGATGGCCGTGGGTCTGTTCCTGCTCGCGTACTATAAGTTTCCCAAGTATTCGGCGGAAGGGCTCATCGAGTGCATCAGCAACCAGCCGAAGCGGTTCGGCGAACTCGGCGACACGTCGATGGCGCAGGATCCGTTCACGCGGTTCGTGATGAGCCAGTCGTTGTTCATCAAATCGTTTCCGATCTTGAGCACCGTGCTGAAGGATTCGGAAGTGCGGGCGACGAACTGGTTCCGCAGCATTCCCCAGGGTGAGCACCAGACCGAGTTGGAAAGGACGCTGGGCTGCGACCCGGTCCGCGACACGAACTATCTCCAGGTGCGCATGTCCACGGGCAGCGCATCAGATCCACACGTCATCGTGAACACGGTGATCAAGGTCTACATCCAGGAAATCAGGGAACTGGCGGCCAACCAGTTTCGCGGGGAACTGCAGGACTACACCCGCGAGCTCAACATGATCAAGGACCAGATCACCAAGAAGAATGACGAGATCAAGACCGCCCGGGAGAACCTCCCGCCGGGCGAAGCCGCGCTCGACCGTACGCGGCTGGGCGTGGGCGTGAGTCTGCGGCAACTGGAGAACGAGCAGCAGGTGGTCGGCGAGCTCGAACTGCAGACCGCAGAGCTGCGCAGCCTGATGGAAATCTACTCGCGTCCCGACGGCCCGGCGGTGACGCCGCAGGATCGCCTGCAGGTTGAGCAGGATCCGCGCGTGGCCCAGCTTGATTCGCAGATATTCGCGCTCGAACAGGAGATGAACATCATCCTGAAACGCTTCGGCACGAGCCACCGCGAGTACCAGGAACTGGCCGTCCGCCGCGACCAGGCCCGCGACCAGCTGGAACAGGTACGGGCCAATCGCCTGCGCGAGATGCTCGAGCACAAGCGCGACCAGATCGAGACGGCTTATGCCAATTCGCAGCATGCATTGATGGCCGCGAAGGAAAAGCTGCAGCAGACGCAGGCGCGGCAGACGGACATCGAACGCAAGCTCGGCGCTTATGGCCTGCTGCTGGATGAACTCGCGCTGCTCACGCAGACCCAGACGCGGCTCGAAGATTACATTCGCGAGATAGACCGGATCGTGCGCGAGCGCGACGCGGTGCGCGTGCGCCAGGCAGTTCCGGCGGCCCAGCCGCGCAAGCGCAGCTTTCCTTCGATCCTGCTCTTGCCCGCGATGCTGGTGCTGGCGTTTGCCGGCGCGGTCGGGCTTTCGCTGGGGCTTGAGCTGCTGGACACCTCGGTGAAAACGCCGCAGGACGTGACCCGACACGTGAACATGGCGATCCTCGGTTCCATTCCCGATGTGAACGACGAAGAAGTGAACATCGAGCATCCCGAGTCGGCGGTTCGCGACGCGCCGCACGCGATGATCACCGAGGCGTTCCGCACGGTGCGCAGCAACCTGCAGTTCAGCGCGCCCGCCGACCGCATGCGCTCGATCCTGGTGACCAGTCCGAAGCCCGAAGACGGGCGCACGACGGTGGCCGCGAATCTGGCTGCGTCGCTGGCGATCGGCGGCCGGCGCGTGCTGCTCGTGGATGCCAACCTCCGGCGGCCGGCGCTGCATCGTGTCTATCCACAGGTGGGCGCTGAAGGCCTGACCAACATCCTGATCGGCGAGTCGACCTTGAGCGCCTGCGTGCAGAAAACCGATCTGGCGAATCTCGACGTGATCGGCAGCGGACCGATTCCGCCGAATCCGGCAGAGTTGCTGGGCAGCGAATTGTGCGCGAAGTTCGTCGCCGAGGCATCGGCGGCCTACGACCACGTGATTTTCGATTCGGCGCCGGTGCTGCTGGCGAGCGATGCGTCCATGCTGGCGACGCTGGTGGACGGCACGATCCTGGTATACCGCGCGCGGGACAACTCGCGCGGTGTGGCCCAGCGCGCGCGCACATTGCTGGAACACGTGGGCGCGCACCTGTTCGGCGCGGTGCTGAACGCGGCGCAAGTGCGGCGCGGCGGCTACTTCCGCGAGCAGTTGCGCACGTTCTACGAGTATCGCAGCGAAGATGAGGGTGCCGCTGGGCGCCGCGCCCTGCCGGAGGCGAACGGTGCTGAGGCGAATGGCGCTGAAGCGTCGGCGCGGGACATTTTTGACGACGACGACGCGGAAGGCGGTAAGAAAGCCTAGCCACGTTCCGATGTGCGCGAAGCGCGGACGGCGCCGGCGCCGCGTTGTGACCGGCGGAGTCCGCCCCTATAATGCCGCCTCGCCGGCGACGGTTGGCGCGTACCTCCGGCCGCCGATGTCCAGTCCGCAGACCAAGGAGACGGCGGCGTGAAACCCATCAACATGCTCGACCTGAAGGCCGAGTTTCCGCTGTTCGAGCGCGACGTGCGCGCGGCGATCGACGCGGTACTGCAGTCCCAGGCGTTCATCGGCGGCCCGCAGGTCGCCGAGTTGGAGTCGCAGATCGCAAGCCAGCTCGGCTGTCGGCACGCCATCGCGATCAGCTCGGGAACCGACGCGATTCTGCTGGCCCTGATGACCGCGGGCGTCGGTCCCGGCGACGAGGTAATCACCACGCCGTTCACGTTTTTCGCGACCGCTGGGTGCATTCACCGGGTGGGCGCGCGGCCGGTGTTCGGCGACATTGATCCCGACACGTTCAACATCGATCCGCAGGCCATAGCCCGGGCGGTCACCGCGCGGACGCGGGCGATCATTCCAGTGCACCTGTTCGGCCAGTGCGCGGAGATGGACGCGATCCAGGCGCTGGCGCGGGAGCACGGCCTGATCGTGCTGGAGGATGCGGCGCAGGCGATCGGCGCGCGCTACCGAAACCGATCAGCCGGTACGCTGGGCGCCGCGGGCTGCTTTTCGTTTTACCCAACCAAGAATCTCGGCGGGTTCGGCGAAGGCGGGATGATCACGACCGACGACGACGCGTTCAATCAGCGCTGCCGGCAACTGCGCAACCACGGTCAGACGGAGACGTACCGGCATGCGCTCATCGGCGGCAACTTCCGCCTGGACACGATGAAGGCGGCGATTCTGAGCGTGAAACTGCGCCGACTGACGCAATTCAATGAAACGCGGCGGGAGCACGCCGCGCTGTACGACAAGCTGCTGGCGGGAGTCGGCGGCGTGCGGACCCCGGTGGTGGGCGCGCATCAGCACATGATTTACCACCAGTATTCCGTGCTTTGCGACGATCGCGACGGTCTGCGTGCGGCGCTGACTGCGGAGGGTATCGGCTCGGGCATTTACTATCCGCTGCCGCTGCACCTTCAGCCGTGTTTCGCCGATCTGGGATATCGGGAGGGCGATCTGCCGCAAAGCGAAAGCTGCGCGCGGCGGATCCTGTCGCTTCCCATACATCCGATGCTGACCGCGGAGGACGTGACCCGCGTGGCGGACGCCATCCGGCGGTTTTTCGGCGGCTCGGCTGGCAAAATGGTACCGGCGAAATCAGCGTCGGCATCCGCCGCGCAGCCTGCGCGGACAGGCCGGTGAGAGGCGGTGTGCGTTGCGGGCGCTGGTGACCGGCGGTGCGGGTTTTCTGGGAAGCCACCTGTGTGATCGGCTGTTGGCCGATGGACACGAGGTGATCGCACTGGATAATTTCTTCACCGGGGCCAAGCGCAACGTCGCGCATCTGCTGCGCCGTCCGGACTTCGAGCTGATCCGGCACGACATCGTGAACCCGATCCTGCTGGAGGTTGATTGGGTTTTCAATTTTGCGTGTCCGGCGTCGCCGGTGCATTACCAGAACAATCCGGTCAAGACGGTGAAAACCAGCGTGGCGGGCACGATGCACATGCTGGGCCTGGCCAAGCGCGTCGGGGCGCGCATCCTGCAGGCATCCACCAGCGAGATCTACGGCGACCCGCAGGTGCATCCCCAACCGGAGGACTATTGGGGCCATGTGAATCCAATCGGTCCGCGCAGCTGCTATGACGAGGGCAAGCGCGTCGCCGAAACTCTGATGATGGACTATCACCAGCAGAACGGCGTGGACATCCGCATCGTCAGAATCTTCAATACGTACGGTCCGCGCATGGCGGTGGGCGACGGCCGGGTGATTTCGAACTTCGTCGTGCAGGCCCTGCGCGGTGAACCGCTGACGATCTACGGCGAAGGAACGCAGACCCGCAGCTTTCTGTATGTCGACGACCTGATCGACGGCGTCTTGGCGCTGATGAACTACACGGGTGCGGACGCGCACGAGCCGGTGAACGTCGGCAGTTCCGACGAGTGTACGATGATGGATCTGGTCGAAACCCTGGGCCGCGTGCTTGATCGCAAGCTGACGGTGGTGCGCAAGCCCCTGCCCGTCGATGATCCTGTGCGGCGCTGCGCCCTGACCGAGCGCGCCCGCCGCCGGCTGGGGTGGTCGGCGCGGGTGCCGCTGGCTGAGGGACTGGCCCGCACCGTGGCGTATTTTCGAGGAGTGCTCGATTCGTGACCGCGCTGCGCACCGAACCTGCAATCAGTGAATTCTTCGAGACCGCGCCCGAGGACGCGATTCCCGACAGCCTTGCGGGAATGTGGTGGGTGGCGCACACGCGGGCGCGCAACGAAAAGGCGCTGGCTCGCGACTTGGCGCGCCTGGACATTTTCTACTATCTGCCGCTGCAGCGACGCGCCTGCCGCAGCCGGCGCAATGGGCGTTTCCATGTCTCCACGGTCCCGGTTTTTTCGGGATACCTGTTCTTCAACGCGACCGACGTGCAGCGCTACCGGGTGATGGCGACGAACCGCGTGGCCAACGCGCTTTTTGTACCGGACCAGGCGCAGTTCATCGCCCAGATCCGGCATGTGCACAAGGTCCTGCTGAGCGATACAGCGATCGAGCACTTCCGCGGCGTACGCGTCGGGCAGTGGGTGCGCGTCATCGCCGGTCCGCTGATGGGCGTCGAGGGACGGGTGATCCGCAAGCTGGGCCGCACGCGGCTGGTTGTGACGGTGGACATCCTTGGCCAGTCGGTGACCGCGGAGGTGGATGCGGAACTGCTCGAGCGCATCGATCAGCCGGACACCGAGTGGGAGCGGCAGTCGCGGCTGCGCGCGACCGGGCCGGCGTGATCGACCGTTGCCCACTGGGCGGCTTCCGAATCGCAGCGTAATGAATGAACGCCTGGCGATGAGAGCGACCTGAGGGAATGCACCATGCGCATCGGAGTGGTCGGGGCGGGCTATGTCGGGCTGGTCGCGGGCGCATGCCTGGCGGACGGCGGCAATCACGTCATTTGCGTGGACAAGGATGAGCGCAAGGTGGACATGCTCGAGCGTGGAGAAATCCCCATTTACGAGCCGGGCCTCGCTGAGATCGTCCAGCGCAACGTCAAGGCGGGCCGGCTGAGCTTCTCCACCGACCTGGCCGCCGCGGTGCGCGAATCCCTGGTCATGTTCATCGGCGTGGGCACGCCGCCGGCCGATGACGGGTCAGCCGACCTCTCCGCGATCTTCGCCGTCGCGGATCAGATCGCCGGAGCGATGGACGGCTACCGCATCGTGGTGATGAAGAGCACGGTGCCGGTGGGTACGCACGAGCGGGTGCGGGCGCACATGGCCGCGCGGACGACGCACGCCTTCGACTACGTGAGCAATCCGGAGTTCCTCAAGGAAGGCGCGGCTATCGAGGATTTCATGCGGCCGGACCGCGTGATCATCGGGGCGGACAACCCGGCGGTCGTCGAGATCATGAAGGAGATCTACGCGCCGTTCATGCGCACGCGCGAACGCATCCTGGTGATGGACCCGGCCAGTGCGGAGATGAGCAAGTACGCGGCGAACGCGCTATTGGCCACGAAGATTTCGTTCATGAACGAGATGAGCGGCCTGTGCGACCGGCTGGGGGCGGACGTCGAGATGGTGCGGCGCGGCGTGGGTTCGGACGCGCGCATCGGGCCGGCGTTTCTCTTTCCGGGCGTGGGTTACGGCGGATCATGTTTTCCCAAGGACGTGCAGGCGCTGATCGCGATGGGGCAGGATGCGGATTACCCCATGTCCATCGTCGAGGCGGTGCACGCGGTGAATCAGCGGCAGCGCCGGCGTTTCGCCGAGGGCATCATCCGCTACTTTGGCGAAACCTGCCGCCAGACCACGCTCGGGGTGTGGGGCCTGGCCTTCAAGGCCCGCACCGACGACGTGCGCGAGGCCCCGGCGATCGACTGCATCCGCATGTTCCTGGACCAAGGCATGCGCGTGCGGGCGCACGATCCGGAAGCGCTGGCCACCACGCGCGATGTGCTGGGCACCGCCGTCGAACTCTTCGAGGACGGCTACGCGGCGTTGTCCGGCGCGGACGCACTGGTGATTTTCACCGACTGGCAGGAGTTCCGCACGCCGGACTTCGTGCTGATCAAGTCGCGCCTGAAGCGCCCGGTGATTTTTGACGGGCGGAATCTGTACGAACATGCGGCGCTGGCCCGACAGGGAATTGAGTACCACTGCATCGGCCGGCGTATCACGAGTAAGTGAGCCGGGCGAGCGCGAAGCCGATCAGAGCCGCGACCGTGAGGGAGCGGGCAAGGGTGACAGGCCTCGACGCGGCCTGAGGCGTTCTGCAGGAAGTGCCCTACGACTCAGGGCGTCTGGACTCATACCATGTCCACGATTGCAGTCACCGGAGCAGCCGGGTTCATCGGATCGCACGTCTGCGAAGCGCTGCTCGCCCGCGGCGACCGCGTGATCGGCATCGACAACTTCGACGACTTCTACGATCCCGCGATCAAGCGCGCGAACCTGACCGCGTGCTCGGCAAACCAGCAGTTCAAATTGATCGAAGCCGATATCCGCGATGCTGACGCGATGTCCGCGGCCCTCGCTGGCGGAATCGACGCGGTCATCCACTTGGCGGCGCGGGCGGGTGTGCGCCCGTCCATCGAACAGCCGGTGCTGTATGCCGACGTCAACGTCAACGGAACAGCCGTCATGCTCGAGGCCGCCCGGCAGGCGGGCATCCAGCGCTTCATCTTCGCCAGCAGTTCCAGCGTGTACGGCAACAACCCCAAGGTGCCGTTCTCAGAAACTGATCCGGTCGATCACCCCATTTCGCCCTACGCCGCGACGAAAAAGGCCGGTGAACTGCTCTGCCACACGTACGCGCACCTGTTCGGCATGAATATCACCTGCCTGCGGTTCTTCACGGTCTACGGCCCGCGGCAGCGCCCAGACCTCGCGATACACAAGTTCGCGAAGCTGATGCTCGCGGAACAGCCGATTCCGGTTTACGGCGACGGGAGCACCAGCCGCGATTACACGTACATCAGCGACACAGTCGATGGCGTCCTCCGCGCACTGGACCGCTGCACGGGTTTCCAACTCTACAACCTGGGAAACTCCCAGCCGGTGACTCTCAACGAATTGATTGCCGCACTTGAGCGCACTTTAAGGAAAAAGGTAATCATCAACCGGAAGCCAGTTCAGTCTGGGGATGTCGAACGCACCTGTGCCGACATCGCTCGGGCGCGCGAAGAACTGGACTATACACCGCGAGTGCATCTCGCGAATGGACTTGCGCAATTCGTCGCATGGATGTGCAGCTAGGAGTATACGTTTCTGATTCCTGTAACCTCCAATTCAAAGCTGACAGCATACCAATCAAACATGAGTTATCGCTTTGGCGATGGCTGCGAGATCCGGCTGGACGTCGATCGGTGCTTTTGTGCAATCGATGGCGGCTTTGATGTCTTTCAGGCCGTTGCCGGTGATGTAGGCTACTACGCTGGCGCGGGGGTTGATGATGCCCTGACGGACCGCAGCGGATACGCCGGCGACCGCGGTGGCGGCTGCGGGTTCGGCGAAGATGCCGGCGAGTTTTCCGGTGTCGCGCATGGCGGCGCGGATTTCGTCGTCGGTCACTGAGATAATAGTGCCCTCGGATTCGCGGACCGCGTTCACTGCCTTGCGCCAGTTGCGCGGGACCGGGCAGTTGATGCTGTCCGCAAAGGTGTCGCCGGTGCTCTTGCCGAGCGCGCCGGTTTCGAATGCAGTTTGGATGGGCGCGACGCCGGCTGCCTGCACGCCGAGCAGGCGCGTGGTCCAGTCGATGAGTTCCAGTTCGTGCATCTGTCGCAGGCCCTTGGCGACTCCGGCGATCGAACAGCCGTCACCCACGCTCATCACCACCCAGTCCGGCGGGTCGGCCAGGCACTGTTCGGCGATTTCCAATCCGCCGGTCTTCTTGCCTTCGACGAGGTACGGATTGTACGCGCAGTTGCGGTTGTACCAGCCAAAACGGTCGCACGCGAGCGCGCACAGCCGATACGCGTCATCGTACGTGCCGTCGACGCGAAATACCGTCGCGCCATAGATGAGGAGCTGCGCCAGCTTGCCCTCGGGAATGCGCCGCGACACGAAGATGTACGCCGGCATCGACGCCATCGCCGCGCACGCCGCGAGGCTCACCGCGGCGTTGCCCGTCGAAGCGCAGGCGATCGCGGAAGCTCCGACTTCCGCGGCGCGGACCACGCCGATGCTCGATGCACGATCCTTGAAGGAGCCGGAATTGTTGCGCCCGTCATCTTTCAACCGCAGTCGTTTCACGCCCAGCGCGCGGGCCAGCGCGGCGGCCTCGACCAGCGGGGTCCAGCCGATCGGCCAGTTTTTCCCAATGTGGTGGGCGGAAACGGGCAGCAGCGGGCCGTAGCGCCAGTGATTCTGCGGGCCGTCGAGCAGGTCGGACAACGCCAAGTCGCGGCCCACGCGGTGCATGTCGTACAGCACGTCGAGGATGCCGTCGTCCGGCCCGCACGCGGGGCAGGTGTACGCGACCTTCTCAGGGCCGTAGGCCGCGCCGCATTGCACGCAGCGCAGCGCGGTGACATACGAAACGAATTGGGCGCTCATCGGCATGGTTTTCTGGCTCGTTGATTCCGTGGTTGCGCGCCTGCCGTCGTTCCAACCGGCGCGGCCGGGACGGCTGGGGGCAACGGCGACTCAATGACCGTACGCGATAGCGTGCTTGGGCCCAATTGTCACGGCCCGCTCCCTTACGGTCGCGGCTCGGATCCCCAGTACACGCATGCGCACATTGATTCAATGCGTGGTGGCATCCTCCTGGGTGAAGTACGCGCCGCGCTCGCACGCCACCACGAAGCTCTCCGCGGTGGATTTCAGTCGTTCCCAGGCCATTCGGATGGCGTCCGCTTCTTTCGGCTCGATCATGCCGTCATTCTCGATCGATTGGGTGACCGTCACCAGCAGTTGCCCGAATTCCGTCACCAGCCGCTGCGTGTTGTGCAGCAGTTCCGCATCGAGGTGGCGGTGATCCAGGTCGGGGTGGGTTACGAAGAAGCCGCCGGCCTCGTGGCACAGCCAGTTGATCACGTCGAGACAGCCGGTGACGCGGTAGATTTCGACGAGTCGGTCGAGCGGGTTGCGCGCGCCGCTGGCGTCGGGATCCTCCTTGCTGGATTCCTGGCACCACTTGTAGACCATCGCCGGCGACAGGCGGAGCTGGGCGGCGAGGGCCTTCACGCCGATGGGCTCGGCTGCTCGGCGCAGCACTTCATGTGACAACATCGCGGTTCTCCGGAGTGGCTGCGGATTCGGGGGAGTTCGTGGCGTCGCAGGACGACACTTTGCACGGTACGCAGCCGGCACGCCGGACGGTATTATAAACGACCCGGCGCAATGTAACAGGCGCGTTTGCCGCAGGTTACGGGCGGGGACCGAGGACGCGCATGCCGCCGACACCTGTGCAAAGCAAACGCGACGTCGAGGCGCTGCTCTCGGCGGCTGGGTTGCGGCCGGACAAGCATCTTGGGCAGCACTTTCTGATTGACGGCAACCTGATGCGCAAGCTGGTGGCCAGCGCGGAGATCGCGCCGGGCGATTGCGTGCTGGAAGTGGGCGGCGGCACGGGCGGGCTGACCGATCTGTTGGCGGATGCGGCGACGCGGGTGGTGGTGGTGGAAATTGACCACGATCTGGCGCCGCTGCTGCAGGCGCGGTTTGCGGATCGTGCGCATGTGACCGTTCTGCACACCGATGTGCTGGCGAACAAGAGCACGGTTGCTCCGGTGGTGCTGGATGCGGTTGCGCAGGCGGCGGGGCTGGTGGATCGGTCGCATCCGATGGGCGGTGATGGGGTTTTGCCAGCGCGCATCCTGCTGGTGGCCAATTTGCCTTATCATGTGGCGACTCCGCTGATCATGAACCTGCTGACCGCGACGCCGCGGGTCGAGCGCATGTGCTTCACCATTCAGCACGAGGTGGCGGACCGGTTGTTCGCGCATGCGGGCAGCCGCGAGTTCGGTCCGCTGGCGATCGCGGTGCAGACGACTTGCACACCGCAGCGCATTGCGAAAATCCCAGCGCAGGCGTTTTGGCCGGCGCCGAAGGTGGAGTCGGGGATGGTGCGGCTGGACCGCAAGGCGCACGCGTTCGAGGCGGGCGACCGGCTGGCGCGGTTTTTGGAACTGGTGCGCGCGGCGTTCGCGCATCGGCGGAAAACGCTGCGGTATAACCTGTCGCGGCATCTGGACGAAGCCGCGTTGGCCCGGGCGCTGGCGCTGGTGGACGGGTCGGAGCGCGCGGAGCGGATCGAACTGGCGGCATGGATCGGGCTGGGGGAGGGGCTGATCGGGTAGCGGGTGAATGGGTGACGGCGCGGGGCGTGTCGCGGGTTGGCGCCCGGTCTCGGAAAAAAACGAAGCCACTTTGAGAGGATCGGCGGAAGTGATTTTGGGCTGCGTTTTTGGGATTGTGGCGCGGGGTGGGGTTGGTTTTTTGCCCTTGGGGTACGGATTCAGTGAGACTTGCATTTGGGTTCGCGCATGCAACTTCTTTTGTTGGGGCGGGCTGCGGGTGCGGGGGTTGGGGCCGGCTGGGGCTGGCGGACGATGCGCGCGGCGGGCGCGGAATTGCCGGGTGGGTGACTGGTTGGGGTCGGCAGGTCGGCCGCACTGGGGAAGCTCCTCCTGGGCGCTGGGGTTCGCGGGGCGGGCCTGGGGCCTTTGTTCGCGACTGGGCAGCGTTTCCAATCCATATAACGGCGCGGGTGATCGCCAGATTTTTTTGGGGGTGGCTGAGTGGGGTGCGTGATTTCAGGCGGCGGTTGTGCGGGTCGGGTGCCTGGTGGGCCGGGTGCGAACGGCGGTGCATGGCGATGGAAGTGCTGGGGCGATCACGCGATCGCTGGGCGCCAAGGCCTAGCTGCGTTATTTTCGCGGTTGCGGATTCCCGCACAAGGTCATTCGCCGCCTTGCGGCGTGATCGCGCATTCGGAAAGTTTGCGAACGAGGTCATGGTGAGATTCAGCGTAAGGAAAAGCCACTTGGTGTGTCGCGCGCTGATGCTGCTTGTGCTTGGCGCTTGCTGCGCGTGGGGTGCGGCGCGCGCGATTGCGGACCAATCGTCGAACGGGGCGCCGTCGGTGGGCACAGCGGGTGTTGGCGCGCCGGCGCCGGCTGTGCGGCCGCCGTTGTGGCGGGTTTATTATGATGATGGCGTCAAGGCGATGCTCGGTCGCGAACGCGACCGCGCAATCGATCTTCTCAATAAGGCTAAACAGGAACTGATTCGTGATCGCGATCCGGACAAGGCGAAGTTGCTCATCGATATCGCCAAGCGATTGGGAATGTGTTATCTTGAGAAGGCAACGGTCGCAGGCCCGGAGTATGTGCGGAAGAGTGGGTTTTCGAATGCTGTTGGCAATTTCGGTGATGCCCGTGAGCGAGTTGGGGAGCATTATGGCTTAGACAGTCTGGAGTTTGCGGATGCGTGCGAGCAACTGGCGGACGCGCGGTCGTTGAAGGCAGAAGAAGTGCGCGAAGGAATCAAAACATATCTTGGCGCACTTGGTTCCGATTTCTTCAAGAAAGCCAGCGTGTCCGAGCTTTATCTTTCGGCACTCTCGATTAGGGAACGGATTTTGGGCGAGGCCAGTCGTGATGTCATGCTCTATCGCCGCAAGATTCTTCGGCAGGTGCAGAGTTGGCTGCGCCGGTGCCGTGAACTGCGTCGCGAGGTGACGGATGTCAAGGTGCAATATGAAGTCGATCCGATCATTGAGGAATTGAGCAGAAGCGCGAAGGAATTGAAGCTGCGTGACCGTGAACTTCGACGGGCGGATGACATCGATTCGAGCGGAAGTCCGTGATCAATCGTTGCGTGAGTTAGAATGCGAGACCGGTTCTTCGCGAAAACTTGGATACATTGGGCGAAGCTACTTGTCTTCCTGCCCCTGGGCGCGTTTGCTATCGTAGCCGGCGTTTTGTTTTGGACAGGTACTTTGACTGATGCTCATGGAGTGGTCCGCCCAAGCGGAGGGCCCCCTCTTGTCATATTCGGGTGTCTCTTCATATTTGTCGCAGCGATGGCCCTGGCGAGAATCCTAGCTAGCATCAGGCCGATCATCCGTTGCTACCGATCCGGCATCGAATGCAATCTAGCTGGTGTTACTTCCGTTGATGGTATCCCATTGGTGCCTGGGGTGATTCGTGTGGCGTGGGCGATATTCAGCACACAGGGGTTTCGCGCGCAGCGACTGCGAATTCAATGGGACCATTTCCACGGCGCGGAAGTCAGGGGTCTGCCTATGGCACTCGTCTTAGCAGTTCACGGAACGGCGACAAACGTAAGTGCTGAGTTTGCAGCTAGCGTTATTACATTCAAGCAGGCGGCACTGCGAGAACATCCCCAAGAGGTTGCGGAGAGTCTGAACCATCTCGCCGGAAATTCCACTCGACGCGATCAATTGCCCGACTGGTAATGGACAAGTCCGCTCGCACGTTCACACTACGCCGCAGGCTGAGATTCGTCGGACTGTGCGGCCGGCGTTGCGGCGGGTTTATTATGTACGTGGCGCATGATTTACGAACGACTGGTGGCTGACGGGCGCAAATCGGTGCCTGCGTAGCTTGCGCGGGCGGCGCAGCGGTCAAGACTGCAACGCGACGAGTTTCCTTTTGGGGAGACGGGTTCCATCCGCAGGAGATCGCCTCGCGGAGAGTTTGTCAACAGAGGATGCGCTACCTACATGACAACCCGGTTCGCAAGGGGCTCGTGTCGTCCGTCGCCGGAGCGGTGGTGGTATAGCTCGGCTGCCTGGTATGCGCGATGTGAATGACGGTGCATGGGGATGGATGTGCTGGAATTGTGAAGACTTGGCGAGCGCAGAGTCTTATTGCGCTATTTTCGCGGGAAAGGATTGCCGCATACGCGGGTGCGAGAAGGGATTTTCGCACAAGCAGGGACCGGCACGGATCACTTTTCAGGCCACGTGCCTTTGCGAAGCGCTGCAATCGCTTGCGAAGTCGGCAACGCGACTTGTTTGGGCTCCGTTCCGTAGAGCCAGAGGAGGACGCAACGGTCATCGATAAAGTGGTTCGCGATGCGCAGTACATTTTGCATGTGCTGGTGATCATGCGCCGGGTCCGAACTGAAGAGCAGCGCGTCTACATATAGCCAGGCTGAATGCCCCATCCACGCATCGCAATAGTCCTTTCCTTCAGGTGGTACCTCTTCACGCATCCTCCATCTGATGTCTGTGGCCCGTCCTTGAACATCTAACTTGCCTTCTCCACTGATACTGAGGTAGGGCTCCGACGATGTGCCAAGGTGATAAGGTATTGAGCCAACCTTCCAAGCTATGTAGGACATCCCGGATGCACCGCTGATGTCTCGTAACGTGGCGGCGGCCTCGCCCCCAAGCTCGGCTGCAACTATCTCGCGGGCCTCGGCAATGCTTACGCGTCGGACGCGGTCCAGCAGTAGCACGACCATCGGAAACCTGCGTTCAGCGCCGGCCATGGATAAACCTCACTGGGGCGTCATAACCGAAAGCGAGTTTACCTGATTATACTCGCGGGAAGGGATTCCCGCGGACGTGGGTGCGAGAAAGGATTCTCGCACCAGCATGGGAATTGCATCATCATCGCGGGAAAGGATTCCCGCGGCCGTGGGTGCGAGAAGGGATTCACGCACCAGCATGCCGACTCACGCACCAGCACAGGTTAGCCCGGATGGTGGGGGGCGCCGCTGGCGGCTGATTCGTCGGACTGTTCGGCGGCCTGGCCGGTTAGGGTCAGGCGGACCAGTTCGGCGATGCTGCCGGCTTTCATTTTTTCCATCACCCTTGCGCGGTGGGCTTCGACCGTCTTGTCGGCTAGGGAGAGTTCCGCGGCGATTTCGCGGGTTACCTTGCCTTCGACGACGCGTTCGAGCACTTCGCGTTCGCGCGGCGACAAAGAGTGCAGCCGCTCGACGATGACCTTGGTTATCTTGCGCTCGGCCCGGCTGCGGGCGTCGATGTCGATCGCCCTTTGCACCTGGTCGAGGAGCAACTGGTCGCTGAAGGGTTTTTCGATGAAGTCGAGCGCGCCGGCTTTCATGGCGCGCACGGCCATGGGCACGTCGCCGTGGCCGGTGACGATGATGACCGGCATGCGAATGCCGCGGGCGGCGAGCTTCTGCTGGAGTTCCAGCCCGCTGATGCCGGGCAGGCGCACGTCGAGTACGACGCAGCCGGCCTGCTCCTCATTCACGTGATTGAGAAAAGACAGCGCATCCGGAAAGGTGACCACGTTCAGACCGACGGACTGGATGAGCCACTGGAGCGAGTCGCGGACAGCCTGGTCGTCGTCGACGATGAACACGGTGGTCTGCGGGTCAGATGCCATACGCCTGGCCTCCTTCGGATGCGGGCAGCAGGAAAGTGAACACGGCCCCGCCGGTGGGCGCCTGCTCCGCCCAGAGCCGGCCGCCGTGCTGTTCAATGATCGAGCGGCAAATGGACAAACCCATGCCCATGCCGCGCTCCTTGGTGGTGAAAAACGGGTCGAAAATCTGGTCGACGACGGCTGGGTCGATGCCCGGGCCGTTGTCGGTGATGGTGATGTTGATCGCGCCGCGCTCGTGACTGGTGCGTACGTGGAAGCGGGGCTCGGCTGTGCGGTGCTGGCGCATGGCCTCGATGCCGTTGAGCAGCAGGTTGATGATGACCTGCTCGATCTGCACGGCGTCGACGTGCGGCTTTGGCAGGTCGGGTGCGAGATCGACTTCGACGGTCACGGCGTGGCGGCGGAGGTCGAGATCGACCATGTCGAGGCCGTGGTGCACGAGTTCGTTGACATCGGTGTCGGCGCGGCGCTGGTCGTCCTTGCCGACGAAGCTGCGCACGCGGCGGATGATTTCGCTGGCCCGTGCGGCCTGCACGGTGATGTGCTCGAGCGCGGTCTTGATCATGTCCTCGTCGGCCTTGCCGGATTGCAGCCGGCGGAGGCAGCCGTGAGCGTAGTTGGTGAGGGCGGAGAGCGGCTGATTGAGTTCGTGCGCGAGGCCCGCGGCCATCTCGCCAACGGTGGTGAGTCGCGAGACGTGGGCGAGCTGGGCGTGGCGGTGGCGGATGGCCTGCTCGTGGCGTTTGCGTTCGGTGATGTCGCGAAAGATGCCGAAGAAGCGCGCGGGCCTGCCGTGGTCGTCGCGCACGAGCCAGAGGCGGACCTGTACGGGGAAAACCGTACCGTCCTTGCGGATGTATTCTTTTTCGTATTCGTCGCTGTAGCCGCGGCGCATCACCTGGTTGGCGATGATGTCGCTTTCGATCGGCCACCAGCGGAGCGGGGTGAGCTTGCGGTACTCGACGCGGCGGAGTTCGTCGAGGGTGTATCCGATCATGTCGAGGTAGGCCTGGTTGGCCTCTTCGATCATGCCGTCGAGGGTGGTGAACTTGATGCCGTCGCGGCTGGTGTCGAAGAGGCTGCGGTACTTCTTGTTCGACTCGCGCAGGCCTTCTTCCGCGTGCTTTTGTTCGGCGATGTCCTCGACGCTGGACCAGATGAAGCGGTCGCCGCCGCGGTGGAGGATCATGCCGGAGATGCGCACGGGCACGCGGTGTCCGTCGGCGTGGACGAAAGCCTTTTCGTAGGGGCCGTTGCGTCCGGTGCGTTCGAGGCGGTCGAGCTGCACGCGTTCGATCGCGGCGTATTCGGCGGGCGTCATGTCCGCGTGCGTCTTGCCGCGGATGTCTTTGGCGGATCGACCGAGGATGCGGGCGAACGCGGTGTTGAAGTCGACGAACTCGCCGTTCATGCGGCAGAGGGCGAGGCCGATGGGCAGCGACTCGAATAGCAGGCGGTTGTACTGCTCGCTTTCGTGCAGGGCCTGCTCGACGCGGCGGCGCTCGGCGATTTCGGCTTCGACCTCGCGATGCGCGGAGGCGGCGTCTTTCACAGAAGCGCGGGCGTTGACCGGATTGGTCACGGGCATGAGGCGGGAATGATCGAACCCCGCGACCCAGACGCGGCGCGCATCGCCGGACTCGTCCTCATCGACGCCGATGGTTTCACGGATCCAGCGGGTCGGGCCGTTGTCAGCGATCAGCCGGTAGTCGATGCCGGCATCGGCTGTTCCGAGGCGGGCTTCGGCCACGGCTGAGCGGTCGTCGGGATGGATGTGCGCGTCCCAGTCGGCGAGGTTCGTTGGCGTTCCGCCGCCCTCGGCGATTTCGTCGAGTTTGCAGGCGAGCCACTCCAGCGCGGCTGGTCCGTCGGCGTCCGCGCGGAATGTGAACGCATAGTCCGCGACCAGTTGCGCGAGGCGCGCGCATGCGGCGCCGGGGTCGAGGTTGTGCGCGATGACGGGAGCACGCTCGGGCATTGCACCGAATCCAGCAGGGTACGGTATGGAAACCGCCGCGATTATACACCCAATGCGCGGGCTAGATGAAGCCCAAGTACGGATGGCTACGAAGGATAGGGAGGTTTCGCCTCAAAGAAAGGGGGTCACGGCGATTCGTGTCAGAAACGGTCGGTGTTGGACTATGGAGAACTGAGGCGCGCGCTGCGTCGGGGGTCAGGGGACGCGGCGCATGGATCCGGCTGCGGGGCCGGACGGCAAGCGCCGCTCCGCAGCCGGTGCGCCGGCTGACGATGACGAGCATCGGGAGTTGGAAGAGGTGAGAGACGTGTGAACGGTGGCGGCAGGGCTGGTCGCGAAACTGTTGCGACCCTCCTGCGGCCAGTCCGCCGCCGCCGTTAATGCGTTTGCGCGGGATGGGCGCCGAGTGCGAGAGGCTGATCGGTCGTGGCAGATTGATACGTCGCGTCAGACCGTGCCGCCCAGGGCTATGCCGAAGACCGCGGCGAGCAGTCCGCCGAACAGTGCGGCGAAGACCGCGAAGGCCGCGAACAAACCGCCCGTGAATGTTGAAGCAAGCATCATTTGAGAAATCCCTTTCGATGTCACTGTGCGCGAATCAGCACCTTTAAGATGACCGTGCGTGATTACGCAGCAAAGCGTCTTCAGCACGGCCCGCTCCCTGTCCCTTGACACGATACTGCTGCGTCAAGGGCAGGCGGTCGCGGCTCGGATCGCTGGTGCGTACACGGCCGGACTTCAATTGAACACCTTTTTCGCGGCGGCGGGTAGATCGCCGAAACTGGTCACGACGGTGGCGCCGACTTCGCGCAGGCGGCGGACTTTCGCTTCGTGCGTGCCGCGTCCGCCTTCGATGATGGCGCCGGCGTGGCTGAAGCGGGTGCCCTCCTTCGCGGCCTTTCCGCCGATGTAGGCGACGAGCGGCTTGGTGAACCGGCGGGCGGCGATGAGGTCGGCGATGCGCTCTTCCTGGGTTCCGCCGATTTCTCCGAAGATGACGACGCCCTCCGTGTCGGGATCGTCCTGGAACAGCTCGACGGCCTCTTGCAGGGGCGTGCCGATGACGGAGTCACCGCCGACATGGCATAGCGTGGACAGGCCGATTCCCGCTTGGGAAAGATAGTATCCGGTGGACGAGGTCATTCCTCCGCTGCGCGAGGCGACGCCGATGCGTCCCGGTTTAAACCATTCGCGGGCGGAGGACGCCTTGCCGCCGATCATGCCCAGTACGGCCTTGCCCACGGAAAGTACGCCGAGCGTGTTCGGCCCGACGAAGCGATGGCCGGCGCGGCGGGCGGCTGCGGCGATGTGCAGCACGTCGTGCAGCGGGACGCGATCGGGCACGATGACCGAGGTCTTGATGCCCGCGTCGATGGCTTCGAGCGCGGCGTCCTTGACCAGCGGGGCGGGCACGAAGATGACGCTGATATCCACCTCGCCGACCTGCTCGATGGCCTCGCGCACGGTGTCGAACACGGGGACGCCCTCGACCTGCTGGCCGCCTTTGCCGGGGGTACAGCCGGCGACGACCTGGGTGCCGAAATCGCGCATGAGTTTGGTGCGCACCATGCCCTCGCGGCCGGTGATGCCCTGTACGAGCACGCGTTTGGATTCGTCGATGATGATGGCCATGATTCGCTCGAATCTGTCGGGGCGCGTGAAACGCCGCTGCTTACAGGTGACTTTTCTAGCCGCTTGGCGGCTGAGGTACAAGCGATTCGGCCGTGTGCGGTTTCGTTTCGCGGTCGCGAACGGCCTTTGCCGCGTACATTCCGGAGTCGGACGTGCGACTGGACACTTTCGTGACTGCATGATCAACACGTGACGGCAAGCGCCGGCTGACAGGCGTATGGCGGAAAGTTGGCCGTGCCTGCGGGAATCCGCTATGGTTCCGATGCCCAGGCAGGCATTGCGGCGTAGGGCGGATCACCGGCGGATTTTAGGATGGCAGACGTGAATCAGCATGAACGGGCGAACAATCGGCGGTTTCTGGCTTTGGCTTGCGGGCTGGCGTTTGGCGGAATGCTGATCGTCTGGGGATGCGGGACGCCGAACGGCGGGCCCTCGCCAATACCCTCGGGTTCACCCACGCCGCGACCCAGCAGCACGCCATCGCCCTCCGTCACTCCCACGCCGACGGGTTCGCCTTCGCCGACGCCGACGGTCAGCCCGTCACCCACGCCAAGCACGGAACCATGCCCCGCGCGGTCCTGCGCGAACCATTCGGATTGCGACGACGGCCAGTTCTGCAACGGCATCGAGACGTGCAATTTCAGCACGCAGTCGTGCCTGTGCCCGGATGATTCGTGCGATCCGGAGACGGAAACCTGCGACGAAGCCGCGGACGAGTGCGTGCCGATCGTCGAACCGGGATGTGAGTCCGATCAGGACTGCGACGCGGACGAGTTCTGCAACGTGGGAACGGGGCAGTGCCTGCCCGATTTTACGGCGACGTGCGTACCCGGCGCCGGCGTGTGCAACATCGCGAATTCGAGCCCCGGTTGCGAAAACCGGGATTGCTGCACCGTGGTCTGCGCGCTGGATCCCACGTGCTGCCTGATTCAATGGACGCAGCAGTGCGCCGATATGGCGTTTTCCTTTTCCACCTGCCTGGCGCCGTAGCGCGAAGCGCTGCGGGCATGTCTTTAAGCCGTGCAAGGACCGGCGCATCACCATTCCGGGCCGGAAGATCGTTGCCAGCCTCTCGGCGCGCATATACGATGGCCGGCGCTGCGATCCTGACATGATCGATGCGCGCGGATGTCCGTGTATGGTGGGGTGAGCGAACCAGCGGTCGCGCTGGGCGCAGATGCTCGCAGGCAGGTCGAGCCTTTCCGGACGGCTTCGGGGCCGCCCGGTATCGACCGAAGGCGAGTGCGTCGTGGCGAGGAGCACGGCCTGCGGCTAGACTGTTCCAGCCACGGGTCGGCGGCCTGTGCCGCGGGCCCGCGGCGAAAACCCCGTCGCCCGGAAAAACGCCGGACGCGGCGCCGCCCTGTGGCGATCGGGGACGTACGACTTACCTGCGGATGAGGACGACTCATGAATCAGACCGGTGAACGCATGAGCAAGTGGTTGGGCTGGCAGCGCGTGGGCCTGGCGGCTGGGTTCGTCGCGGGGCTGATGGCCGTCGGCGGGTGCGAGGGCGGCGGCAACCGTGCGGGGATGCGCACGGCGGATCAGCGTCAGGCCGAGCAGCAGGAACGGGAGGCGCAGGCGCGGCGGGCCGATGCGGAGCGGGCGCGGGCGCTTGCGGATATTGACGCGCTGCGCAGCCAGTTGGCGTCGGACCAGGCGCGGATGCAGTCGCTGGAAAAGCGATTGGCGGATGCCGAATCGCAATTGGCGGCGCAGAAGGACATCAACCTTCGCGAGATGGCGTCGAACGTGAGCACGATGTCGCAGGATCTCAAGCAGCTCAAGGGCGAGTACGTCGGGCTGGATTACCGCATCACGCAACGTTTTCAGGATGTCGCGTTGATACACGCGAATCTCGAACAGGCGGACGAGGACCTGCGCAAGCACGTGGCGATGACGGTAACGAATCTCGAACGGCGCACGGCGAAGGAGCATGCCGACCAGTCGGCTGAGTTCACCCAGAAGCTGGAAGATGAGCGCGCGGCGATGATGTCCACGGTGCGCGAGCTCGAACGGCAGACCTCGTCCGATCGCGAGCGTGCCGCGCTGGCGATGAAGGCGGTGCGCGACGCGCTGGCCAGTGAGCGCACGGCGGTGCAGTTGCACGCGGAAAAGCTGGCCGGCGCGGTGAGCGCGCTGGATGAACAGTTCGGCGCGGAAGGGGACGCGGCACGGGCGCGGTCCGCGGCGGAAGCGTTTGCCGAAGCGCGTCGCCTGCACCAAGAGTATCTGGACCAGAGCCACCGACCGGAACTGCTGACCGGGGCGATCGAGGCGTATCGCCGCGGGCTGGAGGTTCAGCCGGGGGCGATCGACATGCATTACGAGTTGGCGCGGCTGTTGCGCGTCGCCCGCCGCGCGGATGACGCCAAGCCGCATCTCGAATATTACCTGGAGCACGGGAGCGATCCGGAGCGCGTGGCCCAGGCGCGCACCTGGCTCGGTGAATAGTCGATCAGCCGTGGGCGCCGCGAAACGAGCGGACGACTGCGCTGATTCAACAGCGTGCGGGTGAATGGGTGCATGGAGCCGGACAGCGCAGATCGTTTTCTGGTTGACGAGATTCGCCGGGGCAGCGAAGAGGCCTGGCGGCAATTGATCGATCGATATCACGGGCGGCTGGTGGCATTTGCCCGGGCGCGTACGGCGGGGCTCGCGGACGCGGAGGACCTGGTGCAGGATGCGCTGGTCGGCTTTCTGCAGTCGCTGGCGAACTATGACGCGGGCCGTTCGCTGGAAACCTACCTGTTTACGATTCTGCGATACAAGCTGGTTGACCGGTTGCGCAGCCGGAAGATCGCGCCGCTGGCGCTGGATGGCGGCGAGGAGGACTGGTGGGACCGGGTTGCGCCGGCGGACGGCGAATCGCCATCGCAGGCGGCGCTGGCGGCGGAGAACACTCGGCAGCGCATGGATCAATTGGCGGAGTTGCTGCGCCGGCTGATCCATGATTATCGCGACCGGTCGGCGTTCCAAGATCTGCAGGTGATCGAGCTGCTGTTTTACGGCGGCAAGCGCAACCTGGATGTGGCGGAACTGTTCGAGATGGACCAGAAGTCGGTCGCGGGGGTCAAGTTTCGGGCGATTGCGCGGCTGCGCAAGTTTCTGGAGGAAGCGCCGGACGCGGAGCCGCCGGCAGCGCTGGACGACGACGCGGCTGAGGTGACGGTGGCGCGGGTGTGGCGCGAGCGGCGGCTGACCTGTCTGAAGCGGAGCACGCTGGGTTCTTACCTGCTGGGCGTGCTGGATGAGCCGTGGTTGGGTTATACCCAATTCCATCTCGACGTGGTCGCCTGCCCGATGTGTCTGGCCAACCTGCGAGACATCGAGGCGGAGGATGTCGCGGAGGGCGATCCGCAGCGGGCGCAGCATTTGTTTGCTTCGAGCGTGGGGTTCTTGTCGCGCGCGTCGTAGGCCGGTTTGATCGGCCCGCCGCGCAGCTAACATGAGTCAATCAATGCCCGGCCTGGATCCTCAAATTGTTGAAACGCACGCCCGCGTGCGATCCGCCGGCGGATATCGCCGCGTATCGGGGCGGAGCCTGATCCTGGTCACCGGCAAGGATCGGCTGAGCTGGCTGCACAACCTGACGACGAACGCGGTGAGCACGCTGAAGCCGGGCGACGGGAACTATGCATTCGCGATCAACGTGCAGGGGCGGACGCTGTTTGATCTCAATATTCTGGTGTTCGCGGAGCACATCTGGCTCGATATTGACGCGCGCTGGCTGGCGGCTGCGATGGCTCACTTCAACAAGTACACAATCGTTGAGGACGTGAAGCTGGCGGACATTTCCGCGGAATGGGCGCGGTTCGAGGTGCTGGGTTCGGCGACGGCGGAGTGCGTGAACGTGCTCGGGCTGGGGAGCAACTTCGCGGCGTTCGCCAATGTGCAGCACGTTGCCGGCCGGGCGAGCGGCGTGCAGGTCGAACTGGTAAAGGACAATGTCGGGCCGATCCTTCGCGCGGTGCTGTATGTGCCGGCTGGGTCCGGCGACGAGTTTGAGCGGCTGCTGGTCGCGGCTGCGGCGAAGCTGGGCATGTGCGCGATCGAGGACAGATTGTTTGAGGCGACACGCATCGAGGCGGGGCGGCCGGCGTCGGTGGATGACATCGACGACCAGGTGATTCCGCCGGAGACGCTGCAGGTTGAGCGGGGGATCAGCTACGTGAAGGGGTGCTACCTGGGGCAGGAGGTCATCGAGCGGATGCGCAGCCGGGGGAGCATGGCCCGCCGGCTGGTGGGTTTGAAGGTTGAGGGAGAGGTGGTTCCCGAGCACAATGCTCCGATTTTCGCGGGCGGCAAGGAAGTGGGGCGGGTGACGAGCGCATGTCTTTCGCCGGCGCTGGGGGGCGTGCTGGCGCTGGGATATGTCAAGACGCTGCTGGTGACGCCGGAGCAGGAGTTGCAGGTGGCGGTGAGTGAGAACCAGACTTCGTGCGCGCGTATTGTCACCTTGCCGGTACCTGTTTGGTCATGACGATTAGCAAGATGCCGGCGCAAGTTGTGGAAAAGCATCGCCATGCTTCTCATGCACGATGAGAGTTACGCGATGCTCGCAACGCCATGGTTTCCAGGTCTCAACCCGGTTGGCTTAGCGTCGATTGTTCCGTTTGGAATTGTCTGCGTCTGTTTCATATTGGTTCGCATTGCCCGTTGGCGGCACCTCGAATCCGTGGCCCCAATCTTGTTTGCGGTATGCGCATATCAGACCGATGGTTTCCCCGGAAGATACCGCGGGTTCCCAGACGCGGACGACTTTGTGGGGTACTATTGCTTTGTACTTGCGGGCGCATTGGCCGCACTTGACGTAGCGCGCCGCGGAACTCTGAATGCGTTCGTCTACGGGTCGGCTTCTCTCTTGTGCTGTACGGCACTTCTCGCTTTAGAAATCAACCTACGCTTAGGTCAACGCACTACCTATAGTTTCCAACTTTCTGACAATATCGTTCAATTGATTTCATGGTCGATTTGGATCGTCGTCAATTGCGCCCTGATGGCCTTGGCCTTGAGGCCATATCGGCGAGAGCGCCGCCGAATTCGTGGCGAATGTGTGGAGTGTGGATACAATTTGCGCCGCTCTTCGGATCGATGCCCGGAGTGTGGAACACACATTACGGAAGTAAGCACGGAAGAATCTCTGTCGACTCGGTCGTGAGCGATGTCGACCCCTCGGCTTGTTTGCTTCGTGCCGGTGGCCCGTAATCACATATTCTGCGGCACTGCGAAATGCTATTTGAGACAGAATGACGTAGCGCGGTTTGAACCATCTCAAGTTCGGGACGCTGTCTGATCGCACGGTCAATTTCTGTCTGAAGCACCGTTGCAACGTTGTCCGTCATGATTACCGAATCGCTGAATTCCTCGTCCGTTTCCGCCGCCCCTCCGGGGCGGAGTGAATGAATACGACAAGGCATCCACGGGTTCCGTCCCGGCTGCGCCGGGACTCCACCCGTGGCTATCCATGAAAGGCACGCCTCGGTCAAATGTGGATTTTCGGTCCCTTTTTTTCGTTTTTCTTCGACCTTCAATGTGTCAGCCCATACCATGTCCGTGCCATCGCGGAGGGTAGGGCAAAG
>Ga0268299_1000661_pt1 | contig 93834 bp, 76 predicted proteins | sample NOBtaG_FD_193484 | JGI IMG/M metagenome (GOLD analysis project Ga0268299, IMG submission 193484) | Activated sludge microbial communities from bioreactor in Nijmegen, Gelderland, Netherland - NOB reactor | ecosystem: Engineered > Bioreactor > Aerobic > Activated sludge | place: Netherlands...
ACGGATGCCTTCATGCGGCACAGACCGCGAATAGTCGATTGGGACCACCCGTCGAGTACCGCGAGGCAGCAGGACGAGGAGAGAGGACACAACATCGAGCTGGACACGGCCGGCCACTTCATAGTCGATTCCGTGGACGGGTTAGTTCAGTCGACCCATCGCTGATTCGGCGCCTCGGCGGTGAACTGTCGGTCGAGCAGATCGTCGGCGACCGGCTGGTAGTGGTGTCGCTCAGCGTCGTACACTTGAAGCGTTTACGCGGGCGCGCCTTCAGGCCGTCTTCCTGCATCAGGCGCACGACGCGCTTCTTGCTCACCGGTTCCTTCGCCTCCTGCAAGTCACCGTAGATCCGCGGGCTGCCGGACCGCGACTTGTGGGCCTCGAACGACGCGCGGATGAGGACCTTGATGTGGCGATCGCGTCGCGCGTGGGCCGACTCCGGACGCACGCGCCAGGGTAATAGCCGCTCGGCGTCACGCCGAGCCAGCGACACAACTTGTTGATGGGATGGCGGCAAGACGTTGCTGCCCGGGCCCGAGCGTACAATCGGGCGGAGGCCACCAATGCCCCTGAACTATCAGGAACGACTTCAACGGGATCCTCGGATTTCCGGCGGTGAGGCCGTGATCAGGGGCACCAGGGTGACGCTTCGAACCGTCCTGGCGAGCCTGGCCGAGGGCGCGACCATCGAGCAGATCCTCGGGGACTTCCCGACGCTGACCGCGGATGACGTTCGCGCGGCGATTGCGTTCGCGGCCGCTTCGCGCAAGAGGACCTTCCGGTCCCCACAGCTCAGGTGCGGTGAAGATCAAGCTCGACGGGAACCTGCCTCACACGCTCGTGGGGCTCCTCTCCCAACTGGGACACGACGTCGATACGGTGCCGAGCGAGGGGCTCGCCGGGAAGGACGACGGGGAAGTGTGGACGGTGACCCAAGCGGCGGGACGCTTCCTGATCACGCAGGACCTCGGCTTCTCCGACGAGAGGAAGTACACGCCCGGCACCCACGAGGGCGTTCTACTCGTACGCTTGCCGCAACCCGGACGCTTCGCGCTCACGGAGCGGATCCTGGGTAAGCGTTCGACGAACCCCGTCTTGAGGATGGCCTGCGGCGGACGGATTCTCCGCCCAGGAGGAATCCCGATGGCGTTGAACCGTACGGCGGTGCGGATGGCGCGCTTGGTCGCACAGTGGCGCATGAGTGAGGAGGCCGGGGCCAGCTTAGCGCGCCGCCACCATGTCCCGACCTGGACGTTTTGGTATTGGCGGCGGAAGCTGGCGGCGACCACGGCGCGAGCCGTCGTCACGGAACCGGCGCCGACCTTCCGGCCGGTCCAGGTCACCAGCGACGAGACGAGCGAACCGGTGATCGAGATCGTGCTCCGCGGCGGGGAGCGCCTCCAGGTGCGCGCCGGGGCCCCGCCGGATCTGGTGCAGGCGGCCGTGCGGGCCGTGCGCGCGGCGTGCTGACGATCTCGCCGGCCGTCCGCGTCTACGTGGCGACGGGGACCACGGATCGGCCACGCCGACGAAGGTCCGCATCGGCGTCCGCAATTAGCTGCCGCCAGGAAGTACCGTTCCGAGTCCGCCGCTGGCGCGCCATATACACTTCGTATATGGCGCCACGTGCGCAATACGTGCGTCTACCCGGGCCTTTGAGCGTTTCTAGCGGATCTGGAGGAAGTCGAATTGCGCTAAGTTCTTTGTTTTCAACAGGTGGACGCAGTCCGAATCCCACCCTCTCCGCCAAGTCCCAATCCTTTAGATTCAACAACTTAACAAGGCGTAGCGGGTTCCGACGTTCCACCGGGTGCAACGCGGTCACGTTCACCCGTCCAATCCTGCCCGGTCACCTTCGAAATCAGGCCTGTTTTCGCGTCTCGAACCCCTCAACAGGCCACGTGGGTGCATGAGTGCACCCACGCCGCTCCAGACTCAACCCCAACAAATGGGACCGATTCGACGTCCGGGGCGCAGGCGTAGAATGGCCCGTGAGCCACACGTGATGAACTACGAGGAGCGAATCGAGCGACGGCCGAATGTCGCCGGCGGGGAGGCCGTCATCAAGGGCACGAGGGTCACGCTCCGGACCGTGCTGGCGAGCCTTGCCGAGGGCGCCACGACTGCCGAGATTCTCGACGATTTCCCCACGCTCACCGAGGCAGATGTTCGCGCCGCTATCGCGTTTGCCGCAGCCTCGGCGCAGGAGGATCTGCCAGTCGCGGCGGCCCACGTGCGGTGAGGATCGAGCTCGACCTGAACGTGCCGGCTGGGTTTGGTACCCCTCCTTGCCGCCCTCGGACACGATGTCGAGTAGCCAGCCGCAGGCGTCGTTGCCTGACATCACCGCTCGTGTACTCGGCCGTCACCCTGCCCGCCGATCCGGCGTGGAAGCGTGACTACTCAGGTAGTGTCCGCCGCTTGATTCGTGACGGCGTCGATAGTCCGCTGGCTCAGCTCTTCGTGCATGCCGTCCGCCCGGTGTCGCCCGACGCGGACGGGCTCGCGCGGGCCCGGAGCGCGACGGAGGCCTTTCTCTTCAGGCGCCTGGAATCGCTTCCCGAGACCAAGGGACGCTTCGTGCTGAACTCTCCACTGCCGATCGCGTTCGATGGGGGCGGCACGCTGGAGGTCGATCTCCTCTGTCTCGACGCGCGGCTCGCGGTGGAGCTGGATGGCGCGCAGCACCTGTCGGATCCCGTTGCTTATCGACGCGACCGTTCGAAAGGACCAACTGTTGCAGGAGAACGGCTACTACGTGTTGCGGTTCCTGGCCGAAGACATCGGCAGGGAACTGGATACCGTGCTCGACACACCTCGGTGGACACCTCAAAACCGGCCATCGATCGACACGGCAAAACCGGCCACCAGAGATGGGCGGCCGAGACTGTGGGGTTTTACTTCGTCAGGGTGTCCGGACGCAAATCGGCGGCCACCTTCGTCCGCCAGCTCCGGGGCCCACACTTGAGCACATGCGCATGATGTAGGAGCCGATCGAGAAGTGCGGTGACGGCCGCGGTGTCCCCGAGCAGCTTGCCCCAGTCGTCGACGGGACGATTGGACGTCAGGACCGTCGAGGCCCGTTCGTAGCGCCGCATGACCAGCTCGAGCAGGTCCTCGGCGGCGGTGTGCGGCAGCTTCCGCATCCCGAGGTCGTCGATGATCAGCAAGGGGACCGCGGTCAGCTCCGCGAGGAGCGTCTTGCGGGTGCCATCGATCGCCGCCTCAGCGATCTGGTCGATGAGGGTATGCGCCTCGCGATAGAGCACGCGGTAGCCTTGGTGGATGGCGGCGCGGCCAATCGCCTGGGCCAGATGGCTCTTGCCGGTCCCCGGGGGCCCCAGAAACAGCGCGTCCTCGCGGCGCCCGACGAAGGCAGCGGTGGCCAGGTCGAAGACCAGGGCCCGATTCATCTTCTTGTTGAAATCGAAATCAAAGCTGTCCAAGGCGCGGTCGGCATCGCGGAAGCCCGCCTGCGTGTGACGCCGCGCGAAAAGCCGGTCCTGACGGCGCTGCAGTTCGTCGCTGACGAGCATGGCGACCAGGTCGAGCGGCGCCATGCGTTCCGCTTGCGCGTGCTGCAGTCGGGTCGGGAGGACATCGGCAATGCCGGAGAGCCGGAGTTGCCGGAGGGCACGATCGAGTTCGGTCAGGGTCATGTCGGATCCTCTCCTGTCTTCTGGTCGATGAGGGCGCGATAGCGCGTGAGCTCGCGAATGAGCGGGTCGACCTGCGTGAGTGTGAGGGGCAGGGGCGGCCGGCGGTCGACGTACTTACGGAGGAAGCGATAGGTCAGCACGCCGATCTCGACGGCGGCCCGCGCGGCGTCTTCGACGACGGCGGGGCCGTGCTTCTTCGCCAGCGCCAGGACGCCGAGGATCTCGCGGATGCCATGCGCGCCGTGGTGCGCCTGGATATGCCGACACACGACACCGATCTGCGGTCCGGCGGAGGCCGCGCGACTCAGGAGGGCGAGGGTCGACGGGGGCGTGCGCGACGGTCGGTCGTCGTCGTGGATGCGATGATGGCCCCGCGCCGTCCGGAGATGCTCGCGCAGGAGCTGTCCGGTTGTCGGGTCCAGCAGGCGGACATGCAGGTCGTTCCACTGCACCTGCAGCTGATGGCTGATCCAGCCGGGGGGCGCGCCGTAGTACGCGGCCTCGACTTCGACGCAGCCGTCCAGATGGACCGTCCGGGTCCCGAAGCGGTAGTAGCGGAAGGGCTCCAGCGGCAACGGGCCGAGCGCGGGTCGCTCTTCGGCAAACATGACGGCGACCTGCCGTTTGGTCGTGCCATGGATGCGCGTGTCGGCCCAGCGCGCTTCCCACTGGTCGAGGTACGCCTGCGCCGCCTCGAGGCTCTCGAAGCGCTGGCCCTTCAAGGGGGTCTGCTGGGCATGGCGGACCCCGGCTTCGACCTTCCCTTTGCGATCGGGATCGCCGACGCGACACGGCAGCGCGACGACGCCGTAGTGGGCCAGCACATCGCGGTAGAGCGGATTGAGGGCCGGGTCGTAGATGTCGGGCGTGAGCACGCCTTCGCCGAGGTTGTCGAGGATGATGATCTTGACGGTGCCGCCCAGGCGGCGGAAGGCCCGCTCGTGCAGCTCGGCCCAGATCTGCGCGCTGGAGCGCCACGTCAGGAGGCGGACCGCCTTCCGCGAGTACCCCAGCGTCAGCACGAAGAGCCGGGCGCGCCGGTACTTGCGCGTGAGCGGGTCGCGCACCATCGGCCCGTCCCCGCCGTAGTCCACCTGCGCCTCCTCGCCAGGCGCGGTCGCGATGACGACGCGGGCCTCGACGGGCGTGGCCGCGTCCAGCGTGCGGACAAAACGGCGGACGCTCGCATAGCCATGCCGAAAGCCGTGGCCATCCACCAGGTCCTGCCAGATCGCCATCGCATTGCGGCCACGCGCCAGCGCATCGACGATCACCTCCCGGTAGAGCGCGCTGGCACTCGTCTGCGGGGACCGCGTCGGCCGAGGGTCGGTGGACACCGGCGGCGTGGTGGCCGGATTTGCGGGCCGATCGTCGGTGGACACCGCCCCCGTGGTGGCCGGATTTGGCGGCCACGCGCGCGGGCGGCCGCCCCGCCGCCGCACGGGAATCCCGGCGGCCTTCAGGTAGGCGCTGATCGTCTCGCGCCGGACGCCCGTCGCGGCTTCAATGGCCCGCAGCGACCGCCCGAGGGCGCCGAGCGCACGAATCTGCTGCTGCTTCTCTGGGTCCAAGACGTTGCTCATGGCAGCCGAGGAACCAGAAGTCCCTGGCTGCGGTCAACGTCTCGGTCGTCAGCCGTGGTGGCCGGTCTTCAGGTGTCGATCGGTGGCCGGATTTGGGTGTCCACCAAGGCACAATCCTCCGTGCGCTTAGTCGCCGACGAACCTGACTGCCAGTAGCTGTCGCCTTCCGCGGCGGATCCCGGGGCCGCATGTCTGGCCGTGCGAGCCAGCTCCTGGCAATGGCGCGTGATGCGTAACGGCTAGCGCGGCCTGTCGCCGATTTCCACCAGCGGCTCACCCCGCTCCAGCATCAGTGCCACGGTCGGCCACGCCGTTCCGAGGACCTGCCGCAGGTGCGCATTCGAGGTGTTTCCGCACGTGACGAGCACGATCGGCGGCGGGGCGCCGAACTGATGCACGAGCGCGGCAAAGTCCGCGTCCTTCGTCATGACCAGTGCGCCGGCGTTGCGTGCGGCGTGAAAAATCTCCAGATCGGCGGCTCGTTGCAGGGCCAGGTCGCGGACGCTCGTGCACTCGACGCCCAGGGCGGTGCGCACCCACGTCGTGAGCGCCGGCGGCAGCTGGTTGTCGAGCCAGATCGCCACGTTATGCCGCGACGATGGGATGTGCCAGTCGACGGCTCGCGAATCGGAGACAGGCCGACACGTCCTCGAGTTCCAGATCTGGCAGTTCCTTGATGATCGCCTCAGGGGTCAGGCCCGACGCCAGCAGGTCGAGGACGTCCGTGACCCGGATGCGGAGGCCCCGAACGCATGGACGCCCGCCACACTGCGCGGGAACAACGGTGATGCGATCGGCAAGAGTCGTCATGGGGCGTCGACTCAGATTACCACCGGCGGGCTGTCGCAGGTTCCTCGCCGCGGCGACGAACCTTGGGCCGCTCGTGATGTTGATCGGGCACCCAACCACACGCTCGCGAAGGGCGTCTGGTGCAATCAGGTGCAAGGCGCCACGGCAATGCTGGCACATATGGCACTGTCGGCAACGCAGTGTCCGTAAGTTGTAGATTCCAAGAGGCCTGATCGGGTCCGAATCCCACCCTCTCCAACACACCGCCTCCAGCGTGACGGCGTTCCCGCCTCCGTGGAAGAACGCCATCCGAGGCGAGTTCCTTACCGGGCGGACAGATTTCAGAAGCGCCGGCATCCGTACGGCGTCCGTACGCTATACTCGATCGCCAGGGGAGCGCCGAGCCCATGCCGACGATCACCAGCTCACGAGACGACCGGATTGAACTGCGGACCTCGCGCGAGGAGAAGCGCGTGCTGGCGGCCGCGGCCGCGTACCAGCGGTTGGATCTCACGACGTTCGTACTGCGGACGGCCTTGCCCGTCGCCGAAGAGGTGGTGGCGCACCACGAGCGCATGCGCTTGAGCGCACGGGACAGCCGTCGGGTGCTCGACCTGCTGGAGAACCCGCCCAAGCCGTCTGCCGCCCTCCGCTCGGCGGCGAAGCAACTCCGTCGGACGCGCGTGTGACCGCCTTCCCGCGGTGGCGCGAAGAACCTCTCACGCGACGTCACGACCGCGCGGCTTTCGACTGCGGCGTGGCAGCGCTGAATGAGTATCTGCAACGGTACGCGCGCCAGAATCATGAAAGTGGGGGCGCCAAGACCTTCGTCGCCGTCGAGGCGGAGCTTCCCACTCGCGTGCTCGGCTACTACACCATCGCGCCAGGATCGCTGGACTTCGCCAACGTGCCGGACCTGGCGAAGCGTGGTCTGGCGCGGTACGACGTCCCCGTCTTCCGGCTGGGCCGACTCGCCGTCTCGGCTGCCGAACAGGGACGAGGACTGGGCGGGGCGCTGCTGATGGCCGCTGGCGAGCGCGCGCTCAGGGTCGCCGACGCCGTGGGGGGCGTCGCGTTGGCGATCGATGCCAAGAATGAAGCCGCCGCACAGTGGTACGAGCGCTTTGGTGCAGTGCGCCTCGTCGACGACCCGCTGGCGCTGGTCCTCCCGCTGGCGACGATCGCTGCGGCGTTGAGGGCGGCCGACAAGACCCGAACCTGAGCGGGGTGAAGGACGCGCCGTGGTGCAATGGGGGGCAAGGCGCCACGGCAACGACGGCATTCATCGGCAATCGCGGCGATGTGGCTTCCGTAACGCGTCGGATTGGCCTCAGCCGCACCGCCTACGCCGTTCGGAGCGCCTTCTCGATGTCAGCGATCGCGATCATCATGGTCATCGGATCGACCGGCGATTCCTGGAATCCAGCGCGCTGATAGAACCGCTTCGCATCGGCAGTCATCGCGTGCAAGAGCACGGCACGGATCCCCGTCTGTGTTGCCACTTGCAGGGTCCGGAGGAGCGCGTCTCGCAGGAGCCCGTAGCCAAGTCCACGGCCCTGGTGCCTGGCGTCAACGGCGAGCCGACCGACGATCATCACCGGGATCGGGTCCGGCATCTGGCGCCGCACCTTGCCCGTGGCGGCGGCTCGAGCGGCGGCGCCGGTCGCCAACGCGTAGTAACCCACGACTCGGCCCTCGACGCAGGTGACGTACGTGCGCGAGGCGCCGCTCGCCTCATTCTTCAGCGCCTGCCGACGCAGCCACTCGTTGAGCCCGGGTTGGCCGCAGTCGAATGCCGTGAGATCGTGGTGTTCCTCGATGTGCGCTGGAGCCGTGTAGGGCGGCTCATCGCTCATCGTTCCCACGGAGCGCGCGTCCGGAGCAGTCGCTGAAGCCGCGCATTGTCCGAGGGCGCGGCGTCGAGTGCGGCGGTGAATCGTGTGAAGGCCCGATCGTCCAGCAGGAACAGTCGCTGGTCCAGCAGCACCGCCGTGGCCTCCCGGCGAGCGGCGTCGAGCATGAACTCCGAGCGATTCTTGCCCAGGGCCTCTGCCGCGCGGTCGATCAGATCCCGGCTCGTCGCATCGGCGCGGAGGTTGATCGAAATACGCCCTGCGGAAGCGGTGGCGGCCATGTCATGTTCTCCTGTCTACACAATGACTATACTGGTGTGTGTAGACATTGTCAATGCAGCCGCCAGGCATGCAACTCGGACCGCGGCGACACTGCAGAGGTATCCGCTGGTCTGGTGCAATGGGGTGCAAGGCGCCACGGCAACGCTGGCAGCGACGGCACCGATCCCACCCTATCCGCCGCCACACCCTGTGGTGCCCCATCACTCGTCGCGCAGGGCTTCGCTCGGTTGAATGCGCAGGCCCTGCCGCAATGGACCGATCGTCGCGATCACGCCGATCGTCATCATCAGCAAGACGACGAGCGGAAGCAGCATCGCGCGGTAGTCCCGCACCATGTCCCCTTCGAGGATCTGCTCCAGGCCGGCCGCGGCAATCACGCCGAGGACCGCGCCGGCGCCCAGCTGGGCCAGGACGCGAGAGAAGATGCCGAGGAGGATCCGGTTGCGACTGGCGCCCAGCGCCGCGCGAATGCCGATCTCGCGCCGGCGGCGCGCCACCGTGAACGACATCAGCGAGTAGGTGCCGGCCGATGAGAGCAGGATCACACTCAGGACCACCAGCGCGAGGCTCACGCCGATCAGCCGCATCATGCCCTGAGCCCGCCTGAACGCGAGGTCGGCGGTGGAGACGTCGAGCAACAGCACGTCTGGATCGATCGACGCGCTGAGGTCGCGCAGCGGATCGGCCAGCACCGCCGGATCGCCGGTACGCACGCGCACGTTGAGGCGGGCGGGATACAGGTCGCCGGTGGCGACGGCGTGATAGACCCGGCCTTCCGACTCGTCGTCGAACGATCCCGGCACAGGGAAGTCGGGCACCACTCCGACGATCTCATACCAGCGTTCAAGCACTACGGTCGACGACGGCGCCTCACGGCTCCGGCCGACGTACTTGATCCGGCGGCCGAGCGGATTGGCTCCGCTGAAGACCTGGTCGACCAACCCGCGGCTGACGAGCACCCCTGGCGTCACTCCGGCGTCGGCCGACGCATCGGCGCCGGTCAGGCCGCGCCCGATGCTCACCGGCACGTCGAATGCGGAAAAGAAGTTGGTCGCGACCTGGTTGAATCGCACCAGGGTGCCGCGCTTGGTGCCCTCGACGATGTTGTAGTCGACGGCATCGACGGACACCGGCACGCCTTCAGCCTCGAGCACCACGGCAAGTTCACGGCCGGGACTGGTCAGCGAGAACGTCACCTCACGCACGCGTGAGTCGTCTCTCAAGCCGCGCTCGATTTCCGCGAGCGCGCCGCCATACCGAACGGCAAAGGCCTTGTCACCCGCCTCGGTCAGCGGTCCAGCCGTGCGGTCGAGCGACAGGCTCGCGCTGAGAAACTCGGCGGTGGCGTAGCCGCCGCCAGAGTGGACGCGGAGGGCACTCCACGCAAAGTAGGTCGCCATCGGCAGGGTCGCGACCGTGACCGCGACCTGCGCCACGATCAGCGCCGTCCACAGGCGTCCCATCTGCATGCGCGACCCGCTGCCAGGCGACAGCGTCTGCAGCCGCGTGTGGACCGTGCGGCCGGTCGCCTTCAGCGCCGGCGCCACGCCGACGATGGCCGCCGCGAGCAATGTCAGCCCGACGACGTAGATCACCGTACTGGTGTGAAGCTCCAGCGAGAACCAGAAGGGCCAGGGGCCGACCAGGGCGCGCAGCGCGCCCTCGAGCTGACGGAGCCCGACGGCAGTGAGCCCGATCCCGATCGCCGCCGACACGCCGGCCAGCATCAGCGCTTCGACGAACAGCTGCGCCACAATCCGGCGCCGGCTGGCGCCGAGCGCCCCGCGCACGGCGATCTCGCCTTGCCGCGTCGCCGTCCGCGCGTAGACGAGGATCGCGACGTTGACCGCGATAAGGACCAGCAACAGCATCATCGCGATCTCGATCGCGTAGAGCGCGAGCGTGTTCTCCGGATCGTCCAGCTCGCTGAAGGCGTGGGCGTACGCCATCACCAGCGGGCGCAGGTGTTCGTGGGTCGCCGGCGACGCGGCCGCCAGACCACGGCCGATCGCCGTCAGCTCCGCCTGCGCGCTCTCGAGCGTGGCCCCAGGCGCGAGCCGCCCGAACACGTTGATGCCGGGACCGCTGCGTGGCGCGTGCGCGGCGGCATCGAGACGCCACGGGATCCAGAAGCTATGGTACGCCGGGAACCCGAACCATTCCGGCATCACCCCGACGATCGTGTAGGCCGTGGGACCAAGCCCCACCGATTGGCCGACGATGTCCGGATCGGCGCCGAAGCGACGGACCCACGCGTCATGACCGATCACGATCGCGTCAGGCGCGCCGGGGCGCTCGTCCTCCGGCAGCAGCGTCCGGCCACGATACGCCCCGACCCGGGCCGCGCGGAACGCCGCCGCCGAGATCTCCGCCACCATGACGACCTCGGGCGGCCGGCCGCCGACGATCAGGTTGTGCTGGACGTCGCGCGACACGCTCACGTCCTCGATGGACGTCGCGTCGCGCCACGCCTCGAGGTCGTAGATCAGGCGCGACTCGCGAGTGTTCGTGGAGGCGTCCCAGTTCACGAGCGAGACCAGGCGATCGCTCTCGGGCAGCGGCAGCGTCGCGCCCATCATCATCGAGACGATGGTGAAGGCGCCGGCGGCGATCGTGATGCCGACCGACATGCCGAGCACGCTGACGAGGCTCAGGCCCGGATCGCGGAGCAGCATGCGCCAGGCCAGCGTGAAATCGAGCGCAGAGAACGCGGGGCCCTTACGGATCCGGCGCTGGCGCTGCCGCTCGCCGAGTCCGGTGCCGATCGCGTTCAGACAGGCCGCGAACCCGAAGGACGGGCGGGCCCGTCCAGTGCGAGCGGCGAGCTCGCGCTCGAAGGCATCGATCATCTCCACGCCATAGCGAGCACGGTGGCGGCGGGGAAAGGCGCGCAGCGCAAGCTGATACAGACGCGTCACTTCGGGCCTCCGAACATGTTCTGCGCGCGGGCCACCTCGAGGAGCGCCCGCAGCCGTTCGGATTCCGCGCGCGCGACCGCGCGGCCGAAGCTGGTGCGCTGGTAATACCGCCGCGCCGGCCCGCCGCTCGCATCGTCCTTCGGCGTCGATTCGGTGACCAGGCCTTCGTCCACCATCCTCGCAAGCGCGGCGTAGAGCGTGCCGGGAAGGATCGCCTCGCGGCCATTCGTCATGGCCGACACCGCCTGCATGATGGCGTAGCCGTGCATGGTCTCGCCGTCGCCGAGGGCGAGCAGCACCTGGTACGTGGAGTGCTTGAGCGGGAGCAGTTCGGCGGGGTCGCGCGTCAGTCGGCGCATCGTATCCGTCTTAGACTATAGTTCGAATCGAATACTTCCCGGGGCCGGCACTGGGCGGCGGAACCTGCGGACTACGTGCTCGTGAACGATGCGGCGCATGCCGAGGCGCGGCGGCTGAAGGCCCAGGCGCTGACCGGACTGGCGGAGCGCCAGGTCAATGCGATCGCGCGCAGCTACTACCTGACGACGGCGCAGTTCCTGGTCGAGGACCTGCCGCCACGGTGACGGCAGTCCCAGGAACCTGGGCGTCTCCGGACCGCCGCCCGCCTAGACGGTGAACACCACGGTCGCCTGGTCCTGGTAGGCGTTGTCCGGCCCGACAGGCGCGATGGTGTCGAACCAGCGGCGGGTGATGGCGAACTTGAGGCGGTATTCGCCGGTCGGCAGAGCACCCTGCGGAATCAGCAGCGCCTTCGTGCCGTCGGCGTTCTGGATCGTTGTCAGCGCGACCGCCTGCCACTCGCTGTCGTCGGGGCGAGTCCAGTCCACCAGGCGCCCCGCCCGGTCGAACACGAGTGTGACCCCTCGGAGGGCCAGCACCTCAGCGCGCGAGAAGCCGGTCGCCGGCCTGGTGGTCGTGAGGTGGGTTGTCAGCGAGATGATGACGAACCGGTTCCCGACGAGATCCACGGACACGAACGCGCGGGCACCGCGGATCGGGCGGAGGCCAAGGGGGTGGCGGCCGCTCAACGCGGCCTGCGCGCGCCGGCCGAGGTGTTCGGAGGCGCGGTTGAGCGGCGCGGCCACCGGACGGCGCGTCGGGTCGAACGGTGGCCGGGTTGGGGGCTGCGGGAACGGATCCGGGCGGAACAGGTCGGCCAGGGCGGCGCGGACCTTGGCGATGAGGGCCGGATCAATCGGCGGCAAGGGGACCCGTCGGCGCAGGTCCAGGGTGACTTCCTCGACCAGGTCGATGGGCTCAGGGCTCTCCAGGACGAACCACCGGTCCGCACCGGCGCTCGCGAGATCCAGATGCGCCTGGTCTGGAGCCTCGCGCAGTGGCACGGCGAGGCTGCGAACCACGTCTCCAAATACCCGCTCGCGATCGCTGTCCGGGGCGGTTGGATGCATGGCCGCCGCGATCTCGCCGCCCAGACGGGCCAGGACGGCGGCCAGCGAATCTTCAACCCCGGAGACTGGCAACTGGCCCAACGCGCCGGCGGTCGCGATGTGATCGGCGAAGCTCGTGTAGCGGCTGGTGTCGAAGTCGAAACCGTACAGCTCCAGCCCGCGGACCATCAGGCTGACGATACCCGCTCGCGCGGCGCCGATCTCGCAGAGGCCTGGAGCCGCGGTCCCGCGGTCGACGCCGACGGTGACGCCCGCCGCGGTTGCGCGGACGCGGTCGGCGAAGACCTCGACTCGCAGGCAGACGGTCTCGGGCACGGTGCCGATGATCTCGGATGCGGTCACCGGGCCGCCGGAGAGCGGTTGGGCCGCGAGCGTCGCCGACCCCTCTGGATTGACCGTCACGGTGAAGCGGAGGCCCCCACCCGGGTTCGCCGCGGCGATCAGGACAGCCGCCGAGAGGTGGCCGGACGGCTCCACGCTGCCGGTGAGCTGCAGAGCGTATGAATCCCAATCGGGCTCGCCAAACCGGCCCGTGGCCGCGGCGCCGGCGCGGAGCAGGCCGGCCTCGAGCGTCCAGGCACCTGTGGTCGCGCTGAAGGCGCTGAGGTCGGCCGCTTCGAACGGGGCGCGCTCGACGACCGGGCCGCCGGCCGGTCGCATCGCGGCGTGATAGCCGCTGCGGGGCTGCCACAGCGGCCGACCCGCGGAGTCGAACGGCTGGACGCCGAGGCGCGGCCGCGGCTCGGTCCACACGTCGTCCGGTGGACAGGTCCCGCCCGAGGTCTGCGACACGACCTGGTAGCGCCGCCGAAGACCGCCCTCGCTGAGCGCCAGGATCACGTCGTGCAGCGGAGTGGCAACGACCAGGCCGCCGCCCGTGCCGCGATGATCCACGAACCAGTCCCTGCTGGCGAACGACGAGGCCTCGGCAGCGGCTTCGGGCCGCGTGTTGAAGCGGGTCCCGACGGTGAGTGTCACGGGATAGCGGAAGCCCGCCTCGTCGTCGCCGCCGGCGCCTGGTCCGAAGAGCCGGAGATCCGGCGACAGCACGAGGTGAACGCGTTCGTCGCGGTAGACGCGGCCCCGGCCGCCCGGCGGACGGCTGACCACATAGCGCCGCAATTCCAGTCCGGGCTCAGAGGTCTCGTTGAGGCCCGGAATGCCGCCGGTGATGAAGCCCGCGCGCTCGGTGATGGTGCGGGTCTCGAAGGACGTGGTCGTGTGGCGAATCTGCACCCGGGTGGTCAGCGCGATTTCATACTCGTGGTGCGGCAGGAACGGCGCCTTGACGCCGTGGCCGTCGGTGTCGATCCGGTCGCAGCGCAGCCGGTCGTTCTCTGCGTGGACGCGGTCGGCCTCGAGCAGGGCCTCGATCCAGTCGACCTCCAGCACCGCGAACAGCTTGATGTTGGTCGTGTCCGAGGGCGTCGGCGCCTCGCTGGTGATGTCGAGGCTGCGGAACACGGTGTTCGGTTTGACCGTCACGGCCTGGAAGGCGGTGTTGCCGGCCAGCGTCTTCTCGATCCGGTCGACGATCTCGCCCTCGTCGTCCCGGGCGGTAAAGGAGACGACCAGCGTCCGCGCGACTGTCGCGAAGCTGATGCTGATCTCGGCGAGGTCCTCTTCGGCCGTCAGCGATATCGCAACGCCCGGCGTGAAGCCGGCGATCCGCGGAACGTCCGAGACCGGGAGCGCTGGCGGTCGGATTGAACAGGCGGCCACGCGGGCGCGCATCGGGGCGGGGGTTCCGCGCCGGACGAACCTGAGGGTTCGCTGGAAGCCGAGCGGGTAGGCGCCCATCCGCTCGTCGTGGAAGTCGATCCGGGCCACGTCGGGGTCGCGCCTGAGGCAGCACGGAAAGCCCGGGTTCTGATCCAGGATCTCGGCGTCGGCGAGCGGATCGTCCTCGGCCACGGTGAAGGGCGTGGAGCCGTTGTAGAGCAGCTTCTTCGGCGCGGTCTCGCCGCCGGTTCGGGTGTCTTCGTCCCACGCCCAGCGGCCCTTCCGCGCATCCCCGGCGCCGGCGAAGCTTTCCACTACCTGCCAGGGGGTGGATCCCAGCGGACGCCGGCGCACCTCGACGGCGATCAGCTCGTAGACCGCCTCGATCGACATGGTCCCGTCGCCGGTGATCTGGCGACCGAGGTCGGGGTTGGTCTGCCCGATGCCCACGCCGTCGGCCAGCATCGGCGAGAACTGGATCTCGATGGTGGCGTCGAGCGGTACAGGGACGGCCTGCCCCTGCCAGACCGTGGCCTCGCTGGGCAGCGCCTGCAGCGCCTGCAGTTGCGGCTGGGCGCCGCCGTCCAGGCCATCGATGCGCTGGACCCGCATCGGCCGCGTCCCAGCCACCGAGCGTGCCGAGGCGTCCAGCATGGCCCCGCTGAGCATCGGCCGCGCCGCCGGCTGCAGCGTGCCGCGATGGCATTCGACGGTCACCGAGAAGTCCGGCATGAACCAGGGCGTCTCGAGCCGGAAGGTGGCGCGGAACACGAAGAAGTGCGGCGCATGTGCCAGCCAGTCGGCCAGCAGGCTCATCGAGATGCCGAACCTCAGGAAGCCAAAGAGCACGATCGCGAAGCCCATATCGAACGAGAGGCGGGCGACGAAGTCGTTGGTGCCGCTCAGCATGAAGCGAAGCAGGACCACGAGCGATCCCCACCCCTTCAGCTTCATCGGGCCGAGCTTGCTCTCCGCGCTGAGGCTGAACAGGAAGCCGCCTCCGACGTACTGCGACTCCAGCCATTCGAAGCAGACCGCAATACGGATGCGCAAGGTGGACAGGCTGTCCAGCTGCAGGTCGAGTTTCGCGCCGAGCCACGTGTCCTGGCTGTCGATTCGGCCGACGGCGACCAGACCGGGCTTGTTGCCGATGGTCACCGTGCCGCCGATCCGGACCTTCAGGTCGCTCGGGAAGTTCTCGATCAGATCCTGCAGCTTGATGTCGACAATCAGCTGCATGATCCAGGCGTCGCTGCGGAAGTCGTATTCGAACACGCCGACGGCGATCGGTTTGTCCTTGCCCAGCAGCTGCAGCTCGACGACCACGATCAGGCCGGACGCCGTGGTCTCTTCCTTGCCCTCAAAGCCCAGCACGAAGGCCGTGGCGAGGCAGAGTTCGCCGCATCCGGTGAAACTGACGCCGAACCCGGCGCCGAACGCCCAGGTGTCCTGCACCGGCTTCCAGGCCGTCAGCCCGCGGTCTTCGGGAAGCGCGGTCGGGCGAGACTTCTTGAGCCACGGGTAGTATTTCAGCTGGCCGACCGCAGCCGGCTCGGGCGACAGCTTCGGCTGGAGGTCGTCGGCGTACAGCGCCTCGATCTGGCGCAGCTCGATCGGGCCCATCGGGATGGCGCCGAACAGCACCGCCTGGAACAGCCGGTAATCGATCTGCGGCGCGGTGACCGGGATGCGCGAGCCCCAGTAGACGTCGAGCGAGAGGCCCCACTGTTTCTTGGCCACGAAGATGGTGATCTTCCCGCCGAGGCCGAATTCCTTCAGCCGGGTGCCGTCGGCCAGGACCTGGTTGCGGTACGCGCCGTGGACCTCGATCGTGACGGTGTTCTTGACCTCCAGCGACGCGCCGAAGCCGCCGATCTTGAAGCTGGCCGCGTCGGGATTTCCCGCCAGCCGGCCGCGCAACCGCTCGAAGAACACGCGGCCGGTGAACGGATCGGTCGTCTGCCGGATGCCGCCCGACAGGCTGATGTAGGTTGCGCCGTCCTCGGCGACGAAGCCCGCTTCGTGCAGTTCGAGCGCGAAGGGACCCATGGTCAGGGTCAGATCCTTCTGCTTCACGATCGAGCCGGAGATCGAGCCGCGGTCCCAGCCCACGTCGACCAGCGCCAACTCGAACGGCTTGCCATCCTCGGTCTTGACCTTGACCGGCGAGGACTCGGTGTCGGGCTTCTCGCGAATGAGAATATCGCCCAGGGCTTGAATGGCCTTGCCGGTCTCGACGTCGCGCGCCTGCAGCGCTGTCAGCGAGAGGCCGAACCGGGCGCGGATGATGTTCACCACCGCGAACCAGACATCGAGGTCCAGGATCGGCAGGCCGTCGGTGGTCGGTGACGGCGGCTTGCGCGCGACGCTGACCCTCAGCACGTCGCCGTCGATCAAGCCGAGGCTGAAGTCCCAATCCTCGTTCTGCCCGTCATCGCCGAACGACACGGCGATTCCGGCCTCGAGGGTGAGCCCCTGGATCAGCGGGGTGCCCGCGGGCGGCGTCTTGAAATAGAGCTGGTCGAAAAAGAGGGTCGCCGAGTTGCCCAGCGGAAACTGAATCGGGGCGGTCGTGAAGCTGAGATGGCTTTCCAGCGACTCCCCTGGCTGCAGCGATCGGCGCAGGCCGATCGATCCGTGCTGCGGCAAGGGGGGGAAGAAGACCGCGGGGATGACGACATCCTCGATGACGAGTTCCGCGTCCGGCCGGATGTGCGCGGCCTTGCGGATCTCCGACAGGTTGCCGTCGGCGGTCGTGAAGTCGAACTCCATGCCGCCGAAGCCCAACCCCCCGCAGTCGAAGAAGAACAGGGCCGGGTCCAGATCGCGGACGACCCAGTGATACAGCTTGTTGGCGCGGCGCGGCGCGGCGATCAGCACCATCTCGTGCACCGCGCGCATCGGCACGCCCATCAGGGTGCAGGGGCCGATCGAGATCGGGAAATGCGGTTCAAGCCGCAGGTCGCCGGCCGCCTCCAGGGTGAGGGCGAAGTCACGGCTGATCACCGTCGGATCCGCGGAGATCGAGAGGGTGATCCTGGTGTCCGCACCGCGCTGGCTCTCGTCGGGGTGCGCGGCCAGCAGGTCGGGCGGGACCAGCACGTCCAGCGGCAGCGTGTCGATCTGCAGCGTCACCGTGCCGTCGCGAGCGAGGGAGCAGCGGAAGTCGCTGGACCAGTCGAGTGGTGGCCGGAACACGAACCGCATCGACGGGAACAGGCGGCTGACCAGCTGGATCTCCGCCGGCGCCGAGCCGGTGGTGATCTTCAGCGTCGCGGTCAGGGTGACCGTCCCGTCCCCACCGACGTCGGCGGCGGCGTCGTGCAGTTCGATCGCGCTGTCGATCTGGGCCAGCAGTCCCGTCACGTCCTCGGTGGGTGGCCACGAGGTGTTGGCCAGCTCCTCCGGCCAGCTCGACCCGAAATTCGCGAAAAGGTCGGTGAACTTCATGTCACGACCTTGCTCGACGGATCGATGATCGCGTCGAAGATGGCGTCGACCTGGGTGCCCACCGCCGCTTCCAGCAGGGCCCGCCCGACGCCCGCGATGAAGCCGGCGCCGCCCAACTTCGACGTGCTGGCGGTGAAGGCCGCCTGGACGTCGAAGTCCGTTCGGAAGGGCTGCGCCTTGAACGGCGCGAATCGACTGCCGGTGACGAACTTGCGGTCGAACAGCGTCAGATTCACGACCGGATCGTCGAAAGCGGCGTCGGCGTATGCCTCCGGCACGCCCAGGACCTCGGCCCACAGCGTCTTGCGCAGCGCGCGGATCCAGTTGTCGCCGTAGCTGAGGTCCTCGCGCACGGCGAACAGGTTGCACTCGCCATCGGAGAAGTGGCCGCGCCGATTGAGGTTGGCCGAACCGATCGCGGCGAACGCGTCGTCGATCAGCATCATCTTCGCGTGGACGTAGATACCCGGGTAGATGCCGCAGCAGACGGCCTCGCCCTTCTTGTGCGCGGCCCGCCTCGTGCCCTTCTGGTCGTCGAACAGGTTGGTCGCTTCGGCGCGATCGACGCGAAGTTCCACCTGAGTGGCGCTGCTCGACTCTGGCACCGCGTTGCGGACGTACATCGCCTCGGTCCCGAGCGCCACCCAGAACGGCGCGTCCGGCACGCGGTCCGGCGGGCCGACCTTGATGGTGTTGTCGCCTTCGGCCACGTCGGCGGTCAGCCACGCTCGCCCGACGGCCTTCGTCCGGTTTGTCTGCGACCGGTAGAAGTGCTGCCGCAGGCTGCCGATCTTGAAGCGGTCGCCCCACGCCTCGGACATCCGGTTCACGAACACCTGGCGCGGCGCGAACCCGAACGGCTGATCGGGCACCGAGGGGATCAGGATGATCAGCGGGCCAGAGACCTGATTCGCGGCCGCTTCCAGCGCCGCCGCGTATTCCAGCGGCGGCGTGAGGTACTGGTCTTCGATGTAGATGTAGCGCCGCGCCTGGGCGATGGCCTGCAGCGTGGTGTCCAGGATGGTCCGCTCGCCGTGGGGAGCGAACGGGAAGCGGCGGCCGCTGTCCAGAGGATCCGGTCCGAAATAGGTCCGCGCCACCTGCACGATATCGGGCCCGTCGGTCGGCAAGCCGTCCAGGGCGCCAGCCGCGGCCAGCATGAGGGGCGGGCGGATGTCACGCGCGGGATCGCCCGGTGCGGCGGGCCGGTCCCAGCGCTCGATGAAGGTCCGCGCGAGCTCGCCGGCCGCCAACCCATCCACCCTGGCGTGCACGTCGTGGTACGGGCCGGGCACCCCGTGGTCGCGGTCGTCGAGACGGTTGGCGTTGATGTCGATGCCGCCACAATAGGCGTGGACCCCGGCGTCGTTGCGCACCACGGCGATCTTCTGGTGGAAGGCGTTGAACCGCCGCTGACCCTCATGGGCCAGGGCAATGATCTCGTTCGCGCCCTGGCAGATCGCGTTGTCGCGACACTCGGCCGGATAGGGATCCAGCGCCGCGAGCACGCCCGGCAGCGCCGCGAGCGCGTCCACCGCGGCCTTGTTGGCCTCCAGGGTGTCGAACAGGTCGGTGATGTGGCCAGCCCCGAAGAACAGCGCCACCGCCAGGGCCTGGGTGTGACCCCAGAAGCTCACCTGGTCCCACGACTTCGAGTCCTGGGCGAAGGTCAGCAGGCCGCCGGCGATCGCCAGGATGAGCGCGGCGATCAGGCTGCCGTTTTCGAGAGTCTCGACGAAGTCCGGATCGAGCTGCAGGAACTGCAGGGCCAGGAACCGCGCCTCGCCGCCGTCCTCGGCGAGCTGCCGGGCGAGGTCCTCCAGCGAGCGATGGGCCAGGCCGGAGCTTTCGGGCACGAACTTCGTCGTATGGTCGATCGCGAAGCCGGCGAGGTAGAAGGCCGGCGGCGTCGTGCCATGCGGCGTGTAGGCGTGCAGCTCGCGAAACAGCATGTCGAAGAACGCCGGCCCGTTGACGTACGGCGTCACCGTATTCCCGCGGCTGAAGCGCCGCAGCGCCGCCGAACCCTGGGGACCGAACCAGTCGTTGAGGACGGCGATGTCCAGATGCGCGGGTTGCGTCGAGAGGTCCAGGCCGGCGGTCGGCGTCCGGCCTTCGGGCGTTGCGAGCGCGACCTCCTCGCCGGCGGCCGAGGCCCGCAGCCGCGCGCCCGCGCCCAGTGACGAACGGGTGAGGTTCAGGGCTGCCAGCACATTCCCGCGATGCTCGGGGAGGAGCGTCGCCGTGACGGCCCCAATGGCACGCTCAATCGTCACCTGCCGCCCGCTGACTGGGCGGCCGCCGGGCTCCAGGAGTCGGAGCGGCGCCTCCAGGGCGTCGAATGACCCGACAAACGTGGCCCAGGAACCCGCGGTCGGGACAGCCGCCGCACTCAGGACCGTCCGCAGCTCCCTGAGCACCGATAACGTGTCCAGCGCCGGCCGCCGCGGGAACACCGCCACGATTGCCAGGTCCTGCACCATGACCGGGACGTGACCCGCCAGTACGGCCGGGTCGCCCAGTGCCATGCCCTGGCTCGGAAAGGCAGCGGCGTCCGCGGTCGTCGCATCGGTGAAGCGCAGCGCGATCAACGGGTTCCCGAAGGAGAGGCGCGCCAGCAGGGTTGGGAACCTGGCCACGTCAGCGGCGCGGCCCCAGATCCAATGCGTCGACCCGGAAGCCGTATGCCTCACGCGCCCGGTGAATGGGATCGTCAGCGCGGTAGGGCCGGCGCCGGCGCCGTCGCCAATGAGGCCCTCCGGTTTGACCTCGGGTCTGCGGACTCCGGAAGCAGGCGCCGTGCTCGCGGTGGAAGGGAAGGCGCCGCGAAGCTCGCGTGGCAGGTCAGCGATCGCATCCTGCCTCCAAGTCCAGTCGGCGGTCGAGGCGAGCGGTGATGCCAGCATCAGTCGACCTCCACCGGAAAACCGCTCGGCGCGGTCAGCGGACCGACCAGTCGCGAAGGGATGCCGTCACTGGAAACCGAGAGCGCCCAGACGTTGACGGTGTTGCCGGTCGGCGCGGCAAAGGTCTGTTCGGCAACGCCGTCGGCGTCCGGGGTGACCGGGATCAGCGTCAGCCGTTGCCCACGGTCGTCGCGAACCACGACGGCGTCGAGCGGAGACAGGTCAGGCCGGTTACGGATCGTCGCGAGCTCCGCGCGGGCCGGGCGCAGACGAGGGTCGTTGGACTGGACGAGGAACATCGCCGCGGCGCCATCGCTGCGATCCCGCAGGCGCACCGTCGCCACGCCGGCCTCGACCTTCAGCGACACGAGCTCCGGGGCGAGTGCGGGCGACGGCGTCGGGGCGCGCACGACCACCTGCAACACCTGGGCATCGTCCGAGACGTGGCCCGCGGCATCCAGCGCCCGAAGGCGGTACACCCAGCGGACCGGCGAATTCGGCAGCGCATCCCGCAGCTCGCGCGTGGGATCACCGTCGGCGATCGGCTCGAAGTCGTCGAGCGGGCCGATGCGCTGGGCGGCGGCCGCAAGGAACTTGTCCGGCGTCGCGCGCGCCTCGAGGCCGGCCCGAAGCGCCGCCTGATCCGCGGCCGACAACGGCCAGGGGACCAGCGCCCCGTTCTGCAGCCGCAGCCGGATGGAGGTCGCGTCAACGACGATTCGGGGAACGATCGCGCTGGCGGGGCAACGCTCGATGCGCGTGAGCGGACCCGCGGTCACGCCGGCGGGCAGCAGGTCCGCAGGACGGAAACTCACGGTCACTGCCTGGCCGCCGGCGCGCGGGGCGACCATGGACACCACGTCCGCCAGGTCGGCAATCGTCAGGTCCGGCCGGCTGCGGAAGCGCGCGGTCACCTCGGCGTGGACGACGGCGCTCTCGTTGCCGGGCCGCGGGCTCGGCTCCATGGCCTGCCGCCGGTCCGGAACGTACGCCTGGTCGTCGGCGGCGCTGACGCCGAAGGTCCGAACCTGAGTCGGCCGGGTAGCGTCGACGGCGATCCAGGAGGCGGGAAGGGCCACCTCGTAGGTCTCCACCGCGGCCGCATCCGCGGGATCACCGGTGCGCGGCACGACCAGCAGCCGACTGTCCCAGTAACGAGGGTCATCCTCGGCCCCCGTTGTCCGGATGAGCGTGAAGCCGCCGCCGGAGGGCGCCGAGCCCGGCGGTCCGATGGGGGTGACCTCGATCGCCACGGCGGTACCGGCGGGGTGTCCGACGATGCGAAAGGCGCCGCCCAGCACGAGGCTCCGCCCGACGAACTCATTGGGCCCGATCGGGCGCGCGAAGGTGCTGGGAACAAGCCAGGTCCCGGTCCCGGTAGGCGTCGCCGTCCCCGTCACTCGCGCCAGGATTTCGATCAACCGCCCCGCTGCGTCGTAGACCCGAAACTCCGTCACGTGCGGATCGAGCTCCCGCTGCTCCGGCCCCCAGCCCCAGCGCAGGACCACCACCTCGCCTTCCACGGCGATCCGCGCGCGCTCGTCGTCGGTCAGGTCGGGGTCCTGCGCCTGCAGCAGACGCACCACGATGCCGTTTGGCTGCGCCAACAACGGCAGATCTGATACGGGGCCGGCGGGCAGTGGCGGTGCGATCGGCGGAGGTGGACGGGTCAGCTTACGGAGCTGCACCGGCGTTGACACCAACGCCGTCGAGCGCCGCCCGATGATGTCCAGCGACGCCACGCGATAGGTCACGTCCGTTCCCAGCGCGATGTCCCCGCCCTCGACGACGTCGATCGCGCGGGTGCGGACGTCGGCGGCGATGCCGATTCTGTCGGCGGGCGGGAAGGCCGCGAGCAGATCGAAGCCAGGCGACGGCGTCTGCGTCACCGGGTCGGCGTTCCGCGCGCCGAAGTGGAGGCCGTCCGAACCCTGGAGGCCGGCGAACGGGCCACCGCCGACGGACCGCTCCAGCACGTAGCCAGCGACCTCCGTGGGCGGTGCAGATTGGGCGTCGGCGGGCCACAGGGGCAGCGCCGCCGGATCGGCGATCCCCGGTGGGTCCCAGGTGATCTCGAAGCCCAGGTTGTCGTCGCGTTGCGCGCGGCGGACCGCACGGGCGGCGCTGCCCAGATTGTCCACGTCGATGCCGGTGGGCGGAGGCGGAGGTACGCCGGGGGCGAAGACCACGCCGTAGACGGCAGCGCTGATCTCCACCGGCTCCTTCGGGTCGAGGCCCGCCGCGAGTGGCGTGGCGACGAGACCGGCCAGCACGCCGCCATCGCCCTTGAAGAGCACTTCATCGACGGGGGTGGCGAATTCAAGCAGCGTCCGCGGGCCCAGGATCACGGACAGGGTCGCGACGGGCAGGCCGCCGCGGACGCCCAGCGCCTCGACGGTGCCGGTGGCGGCGCCGTCCACGACCAGCCGCGTGCGGGGTGTGGGCAGGCTGATCCGCAGGCGCTTGAAGCGGACGAATTTGCGCAGCGCGGTCAGGTCGCCAGCGGCGGCGGTTTCGGCGTCGACGACCGGGGCGGGTGTCACGTGCAGCACGACGTCGCCCAGGGCGAAGCGGGAGGGCAGCGCATAGCCTCGCGGCACGGTGTGGAAATCCACGCGCGTCTCGTCGCGGTCGGCGCGCGGAACCGTGCCGCGAATGCGATAGTCGTACGCGTCACCGGGGGTCAGGTCGAAGCGGTCGAGAAAGCCCAGGCCCAGCCCGCGGCGCAGGGGCGAGGAGGCCGACAGGGCCGTGACCAACCCGAACGGCAGCGTATCCCAGGCGCTGGCGTCGGCCGTTGGATCGTTGACGGACACGCGCCACGCGGCGCTGGCGAACGGCCGCCGGAGCGCAGCGTTGGCATGGCGCGACAGGTCGTCGAATGCTCCGTCAAACGCCTCCGGCCTGGCCTGCTCGATTGCCTTCTTGTGCTCCTCGGCCACCGAGCCGAGCGACGGATCGACCGCCTGGAACGGCATCTGCAGCCCCGCAACGACGACCTTCGCGTCCTCCCATGGGCCGGAGTCGCGTTCGTCACCGCAGACCGTCACCGGCGCGTCGATCGTCCTCACCACGAACCAGACGGTGGCGATATTGGCGCCGGCCAGCCGGCAGGCGCCGTTGCTGAAGCCGCGCGCCGCGATCACCTTGCCGTCGGCGCGCGCGGCGAACCCGGCCAGGCCCAGCAGGGCCGAGATGTTCACCGTTTCGGGCCGCTGCACGAGGTCGCAGCGGAAGGTCCAGGACCCCTTCAGCGGCTCGATCTGGTTGTTGGGCGTGCCCCAGACCGTCGCGTCCGCGAGCGGCAGGACGCCCAGGCGCCGGGCGCGGTCCAGGTCGGCGGAGGTCAGGGTGAAACAGTGGCTGCCGTCGGGTCGCCGACTCAGCCGTCGTTCGATCGTGAAACCGTCGAGCGCGTGCCCGGTGGGGAACGGTGGCGACCAGATCAGATGAATGCCGTCGAGCTTCCCGCCGGAGCGCTCGGACACAGCGTGGAGAGCAAACATCGTGGTACCTGCGACACACGAACGTGGACGTGGCAGTGTTGCTCAGGCGTGTGCGGCTGCCGCTCGGAACCTCGGACTCGAGCGCAACCCTACCATAGTCGAGAGGGTCGCCGCACTGACCGCGTCTCAGCGTTCATTCGTCCAGCGGTCACGCGTCACCGATCCGCGGAAGACCGGCAACGACCAACCGAACGCAATCGCGAGGCCGCGCACGCCAAACGTCACCAGAAAGCCGGCGGTCATCGCTGCCAGTCGCGCGAGGCCGAGCCCGTTCAAGCCGACGTACGTGCAGGCTCCCAGCACCGACGCCGTGATGTAGATCTCATGTCGGAGCAGGACCGACGGCACGTGCCCGAGCGTGTCGCGAATGATGCCTCCGACGGACCCTGTGACCGCGCCCATCGCGATGGCCACCAGCGCCGGCGCTCCGACATCCAGCGCCTTGACCGTCCCGGCGACGGTGACCAGGGCCAGGCCGAAGGCGTCGAACCACAGGAGCGTTCGATAGCGGGATTCGACCAGCGGCGCGACGAAGTGCATCACCACGGCCGTCGCAAGACACGCGGAGACGTGGACGGGGTTCTGCACCCAGAACACCGGCACCGCCAGGATCAGGTCGCGGACGGTGCCGCCCCCGACGCCGGTGATGACCGCGAGCCAGATGAACCCCATCACGTCCAGCCCCTTGCGCGACGCGACGAGCGCTCCAGAGACCGCGAAGACGACGGCTGCAAGAATGTCGAAGAACTGGACGAGCCGGAACAGGTCCGCCGGATCGATGACGGGCGTCGGCATACCCCTACAACCTACTCGTGCGTGACGTTGCTCGAGGCCTCGAAGCGGAAATACTCGGTGCAGGTGAAGCGGATCGTGTGTGCCGGAACCGGCATGGCGGGATTATGGCACGGCGACGACACGACGTTCAGGCGCGACCCAGCCGGCGCAGATGAGCGCCATATGCGCGGCGGTCGCTTCTAGGCGGCCGGCCGGGGCTCGCGCGGGGTCACCGCGGTCCCGGGCCTGAGCTCGTCGGTGCCGCGGCCCGCCACCTCGTCGCCCGGCTTCAAGTCGCCGAACACCTCGACCAGCGGCCCGGCGGTGAGGCCGGTCGTGACATCCACCCATTCGGCCTTGCCACCGCGGATGCGCACGACGAACGTACGGTCCGTCGTGGAGGCGACGCTCGCCGTCGGCACGAAGAGCGACGGCGCGGTGCGGCGCAGGGGCCAGCGCATCTGACAGAACGTTCCGGGCGCCAGACGGCCGTCCGCGTTGTCCACATCGAGTTCCACGGCCATCGTCCGCGTCGTGACATCGACCGCGCGGGCGATGCGCGCGACCGTCCCGGTGAAGGTGGTGCCGGGGAACGCGCTGACGGCGAATGGGACAGAGATGCCTCGCGCGAGACCGGCGGTGTACGCCTCCGGGACCGGGGCGACCAGGCGCAGCCGGCGTTGGTCCACGACGCGCAGCATCGGCGTTGCGTCACCGGAGCCCGGTCCCACCAAGGCGCCGGGATGCACGTTCCGCTCGGTGACGACACCCGCGAACGGGGCCGTGACGCGCAGGTAGCCCTCGAGTTCCTGCACGGCCTGCGCCGCCTGACGCGCCGCCTCCACCTGCTGCTCGCCGGCGACGACCTGGTTCCGGCTCGCCTCGGCAGACTTCTCGGCCACCACGACATCGTTGCCGGCAACGACCCCGGGCGTGGCCGAGGCGGTCTTCAGCCGTTCGAAGGTCGCCTGGTCGGCATCCGCCTTCGCCCGTGCCGCCGCGAGCTGCGCGGTCGCCGCCTGCAGCTTCGATTGCGCCTCGGCGCGCTCGGCCACGATCTCGGGCGCGTCGAGCGTCACCAGGAGGTCTCCGCGCTGCACGACCGAGCCACGGTCCACGGCGACGGCCTTGACGAATCCGGGCACGCGCGGATGCACGGCCACCGACTCGTACGCCACGAGCTCTCCCGGGAGCGACAGCTGGACGTCCAGCGGCTGCTCGACGACCCGGGCCACGTCCACGGCGATGGGCCCTGCGGCGCCACCCGGCTGCACGGCCGGTGTCGCGGGTGCAGAAGGCCCCGGCTCGCGCGAACAACCAGAGACCAGTACGGCCACGGACGCGGCCACGAACGGCAGGCGCGACAGCCGGCGCGGAACACGAAAGGGAGTCATCGTCATGAGTTCAGCCTGAAGTGAGTGCTGTCGGGATCATCCGGATCGAGCGATGCCGCGCCGGTCGTCGCGCGCGCCTGTGCGAGGGCGTACACCGACGGCAGCACGAGCAGCGTGGCGATCGTCGCCGAGGCGAGGCCGCCGATGACGGCCCGTCCGAGAGGCGCGGTAGCTTCGGAGCCTTCGCCGAGCGCGAGGGCCATCGGCACCATGCCGGCGATCATGGCGGCGCTCGTCATCAGCACGGGGCGCATGCGTGACCGCGCGGCCTCGATGCCGGCGTCGAGCGCGGAGGCGCCCGCCCGCCGCCCCTGCTCGGCAAACGTCACGAGCAGGATGGCGTTGGCCACGGCGACGCCGATGGCCATGATGGCCCCCATGAACGACTGGACGTTCAGCGTGGTGCCGGTCAGCAGCAGGACCAACGCCACGCCGGCCAGCACCGCCGGCACGGTCGAGACGACCACCACCGCGAGCCTCAGCGACTGGAAGTTCGCCGCCAGCAGCAGGAAGATGACGACCACGGCCACGCCGAGCCCGGCGGTGATGTTGCGGAACGTCTCGTCCATCGCGCCAACCTGTCCCCGCAGCGTCACCGTGGCGCCGCGCGGCGGCGTGCCGGCCCTGGCGATCGCGTCCTGCACCCGGGTCCGGACCCTGCCGAAGTCTTCTCCCGCGATGCTGGCGGTGAGCGTCACCATCCGCTGCCCGTTCACGCGGTCGTACTCACCGACGATGGTGGCGTCTTCGATTCGCGCGAGCTCGCCGAGCAGGGGCCTGGCATCCCCCCCGCCTCGTACCGGCACGACCCGCAGGTCGTCGAGCGTCTGCATGCGCGGCTGGGGCACCTGCACCTGCACCTGGAACGCGATGCCCGTGCGCGGATCGGCCCAGTAGTTCGGGGCCACGAACCGGCTGGACGAGGTGGCCGCCGCATACGATCGCCCGACGTCGTCCACGGTCACGCCGAGCTGGCCCGCCATACGGCGGTTCACGTTCACCTGGATGGCCGGATAGTCCAGCGCCTGGCCGTACTGCAGATCGCGCAGCGACGGCACCGCGGCCAGCTCGTCGCGCACCTTCGCGGCGAACGCGCGCGTGGCCGCGAAGTCCGGGCCCATCACCGCGACCTCCACGGGTGTCTGGGTGCCGAAGTTCATGATCCGGCTCACGATGTCCCCGGGCTCGAACGAGAACGAGGCGTCCGGGAACCGCTCGCGGAACCGCTGGCGCAGCGATTCCTGGAAGGGCTCGAGCCGGATCCCGGCGCCAGGGCGCAGCGCGACCTGCAGCACGCCTTCATGGGAGCCGCCCGTCCACAGGAAGATCGTGTTGATCGGGTACGAGGACGGCTGCACGCCCACGTAGCCGAGCGTGATCGAGACGTTGCCGGGACCCGCGGCGGCGGAGATCTCGTCGAGCACGGCGCGGCCGATCTGCTCGGTCGCCTCGAACTTGGTGCCGGCCGGGGCCCTGAACCGCAGCTGGAACAGCGACGTGCCGCTCGGCGGGAAGATCTCGCGGCCGAGCAGCGGGCCGACGAGGGCGACGATGGCGAGGGCTGCCACGAGGTAGCCGCCGACCACCGCCAGGCGCAGCCGGGCGATGCGCGTGAGGAGGAATCCCAGACGCGTCCGCAGCCGGTCGACCCAGTCGGCGCCCTCCTCCGCCGTGTGCGCGTGCGTGCGTCCGAGCATCCAGACGCCCAGCACCGGGACGAGGGAGCTCGAGAGCAGGAACGACGCGATCATCGCGAAGCCGACGGCGAGCGAGAGCGGCACGAAGAGCGATCGGGACACGCCGGTCATGAAGAACGACGGCACGAACACCGCGACCACCGACAGCATCGCGAGCAGCCGCGGCACGACGACCTCGGCGCTGGCATCGAGCACGGCGCGCGCGACCGGCGTGCCGCGTGCCAGGTGGGTGTGGATGTTCTCGATCGCGACCGTGGCTTCGTCGACCAGGATGCCGACGGCCAGGGCCAGTCCGCCGAGCGTCATGATGTTGATGGTGTGCCCGGCGCCCCAGAGGGCCACGACGGCCGTGAGCAGCGCAAAGGGAATCGTCGCGACCACGATGGCCGCGCTGCGCCAGTCGCGGAGGAAGAGGAGCACCATCAGGCCGGTGAGAAGCGCGCCGAGGGCGGCCTCCACCAGTACCGATCGCAGCGACGCCGCGACGCTGGCCGACTGATCGAGCTCGTACGAGACCTCGATGTCGTCGGGCACGAGGGCCTGGAAGCGCCCGAGGTTGTTGCGGACCTCCTCGACGACGCTCAGGGTCGACGCGTCGGGCCGCTTGGTCACCGGGATGTAGACGGCGCGGCGCCCGTCGACCAGCGCGTAGGCGGTGGGGATGTCGGTGCCGTCGGAGACGGAGCCCACGTCACGGATCGAGACCGGCGTGCCCGGGCCCGTCCGGATCGGCAGCTCCAGCAGGTCGTCGATCGAGCCCACGACCGAGTTGATGGGCGAGATGCGCGTCTCGTCACCCACGTTGACGCTGCCGGACGGCATGATGACGTTGCCCGTCGTCACGGCGTCGATGACGTGGTCGGGCGACAGGCCGTAGGCGCGGAGCCGATCGGGATCCACGCGGATGACGATCGTCCGCTGGCTGCCGCCGAAGGGCGGCGGCGAGGTCAGTCCCGGCAGGGTGGCGAACTGTGGCCGGACCCGGTTCAACGCGAGGTCCTGGATCTCGCCGAGGCTGCGGGTCTCGCTCTTGAACACGAGATACCCCACCGGCACCGTGCCCGCGTCGAAGCGCATCACGAACGCGCCGACCGTGCCGGGCGGCATGAACGCGCGCGCCCGGTTGACGTAGCCGATGGTCTGCGCCATCGCCTCGGCCATGTCGGTGCCGGCATGAAAGGTGAGCTTCAGCAGCGACGTGTTCTGAATCGACTTCGACTCGACGCTCTCGATGCCGTTGATGTAGAGGAAGTGGTACTCGTAGTAGTAGGTGATGAACCCTTCCATTTGCGAGGGGCTCATGCCGCCGTAGGGCTGCGCCACGTAGATGACGGGAAGATCCAGGTCCGGGAAGATGTCGGCGCGCATCCGGGTCGTCGCGAAGGCCGACGTCAGCGCGATGGCCACGACCGCGACGAGCACCGTGATGGGGCGGCGGAGCGCCGCGCGAATGAGCCACATGGCGGGCTACTCCCTGCCGCGCACGAGCGCGATGAAGGCGTCCATCGTGTCGAACGCGACGGCGCGGCCCAGGAGCCCGCGCCACACGTCCACGCGGGCCGCGGCATCCTGATACTCGGTGGTCGCGAGCAGCGCCTGGCTGTCGGCGACTTCGACGATGCCGGCCAACCCGGCCTCGAACCGCGCGCGAGCCTGCGCTTCGCTCGTGCGCGCGGCGTCGACTTGCAGGGGCATGTTCCGCGCGATCTCGCCCGCCGCCTGCGCGAACGCCTCGGCCGCGCGCTGCTCGGCCGTGAGGGCCAGGCGCCGCTCGTCGAGCCGCGCCTGCTCCGCCCGTGCCGTGGCCGTCGCGGCCTGCCGCCTGGCTCGAATCCCCACGACGTCGAAGAGGTTGGGAAACACCACCTGCACACCGGCCGCCCAGTTCACCCGGTCGAGCCACAGCCCGCTGGTGCCACCCTCGAGACTGCCATCCGGGCCGGCGCCGCTGCCGCGGGCGGAGGTGCTTCCCTGCAGCAGGAACCGCGGACGGAACGACGCCGCGAGCACCGCGTCGCGTGAGGTGGCGAGGTCGACCGCCGCCTGCTGCACCTGGAGGAGTGGGTGAATGGCCGTGTCGGCCGCGACGGGGGTGTCGGCGGGCAGGCGGGTGAGCAGGGCCTGGCTCTCCGCCAGCGTCGGCGCAGCGTCCGTCCCCAGCGTTCGGCTCAGCAACGCCTCGGCGACGAGAACCGTCTGCCGGGCCTGAATGAGGCGGGTGTGCGCTGCGGCGCGTTCGGCCTCGGCACGCGCCGCTTCCGCGCCGGGGCGAAGCTGCGCGTCGGCCAACGTGCGGGCCGTGCGCGCCAGGACCTCGCGTCGCGCGAGGTCGGCCTCGGCCGCCACCGCCGCCTGCCGTGCCGCCATCACGCTCAGATAGGCGGCACCGACGGCCTGCTGCACCTGCAGGCGCGTCAGCGCCTGTCCTGCGCGGGCCCGGGTGACCGCCGCCTCGGCCTCGTGCACGGAGGCGGCGCGCAATCCGAGATCGAACGGCTCCCACGACAGCAGCGCGCCTGCGGCGCTTCCCCAGACCGAGCTGGCCGACGTCGTGGCCAGCGGCGGTCCCGAAATCGGCGGCACCACGGACTGCGGCAGGAGCGGTCCCGTGATGTTGTTGACCGTGCCGCGATTGGACTGCCACAGCGCGTCGAGACGCGGGAGGTACGCCGTGCGGGTTGCCTCGACATTCGCGGTCGCGGCCGTGATCTCCTCGACCGCGACCCGCAGACTCGGGTAGTGGTCGGCGGCGTAGCGGAGCGCCTCGTCCAGCGTGAGGGGGGACGGCAGCGGTGCCGCCGTCGGTCCCTGCGCCTCTGCAGCGTGCGGGGCCGCGGCGAGCCACAGCAGGGCGAACAATGCGTGAGCCACGCCGGCGCGCATACGTACGGGGCGCCTGGCGGGGAGTGCGTCAGCGGCTGCGTCCAACATATCGATAACCGTAGATGGTAATCGATAACGCCGCCCGTGTACGGGCCGCGCCGTCGTACCCGGACTACGAACGGCGTGCCGTGCGGCGGCGCGCGTTGCCGCGGGGCGTCAGCGGGGCAGGTGTCGAAGGCGTCGAGGCGCGGCGGGTGGTCCGGGCCCGCGCGTGCTCCGCTGCCTCTTCCACGACTTCATGGTGCAGCTCGATGACGGCCTCGCGGAGCACCTCGAGCACCGCCGCCCCGCGGGGTGTGAGGTGATAGTACCGTCTGCCCCGAAGGCCCGACGCCGGGTCGGTCTCACAGCGAAGCCAGCCATTGCGCTCCATGCGCTTCAGGAGTGGATACAGCGTGCCCGGGCTGACCTCGTGACCGTGCCGGCGGAGCTCCGCCAGGATCCACTGGCCCACCACGGGCTCCTCGGCCGCGTGGTGAAGGATGTGGACCTTCCAGAAGCCGAGGAGCACCTCCCGGGTCACGGCTTTGTGGTCGACGATCGCCATCGTCCACATTCTAGGGGCTTCACGCCGCCGGGCCGCTGATAATTCGGCAGTGACGCGCCCGACGTCGATCCCGCTGTGCGGGTCCTCCTGCTGGGCCGGGCCCGCCGTGCGATCGCGGTTCGATGGCCGACGCGATGCGATACCGTGCGTCAACCCACGCGAACGTACCCTCGCGCCTGCAGGTTGACCATTGTCACCAGGGCCCAGAGATCGGCCTGGACGCCGGGCAACAGCTGCGACGGATCGACCTTCTTGCCCAGGAGGCCCTGGCCGCACACGCGCAGCTCGACGCCGGCCTCGTGCAGCTCCTTCAACACGGCGATGTTCGGGTTGTCGACGCCGTTGTGCCGCGCCTTGTAGACGTCGTTCGAGAACACCGCGTCGCCGCCGCCCTGATGGAACATCGCGGCGATGTGCCGATGCTTGGCCGGCACCCCGCCGTGCGCGAGCGTATTGAGGTAGAGCCCGATCGCCTTCAAGGTGGGGTGCACTTCGTCGTCTTTCACCTTCGCGGAGACGGAGAACACGACCTTGTAGTCGGTGTTCGGATTCGGCCGTTCCGTGGCGCCGGGAAAGTCCTTGGCCGCCGCCGCGCTGGCGACCGGCAGCTTCCCGTTCGCGGATTGCGCCGCACTCGCGCGGTCGGCATATCCGACGGCCACCGCGCCGCCGGCGAGCGTTGTCATCATCCTGCGTCTGTTCATGGCTCCTCCGTGCAGGACATAACCCTACCTTGAATCGACCGCCTTCACGACCGGAATCCTGGGGCTATCCGCCCCCGGGTCGTCAGGCGGTCGTCCGCCTCACATAGCTGCCTCGCTCGGAGACGGTCACAAACCCCTCGGCGACGAGGTCCTGCAAGACCCGGTCGCAGGTCTCCCTGTCGAGCGCCCATAGCCGACATGCTTGATCGAGCGTGAGGCTCAGCCCGGGCATCTCCAGATACTCGGACTGCGCACGACGCACGAGCGGCCCATAGCCATCCTCCGGTGGAGTCGACGAGAACGGCCGATGAACGGCGCCGAGTGGGGCGGGTATTGCGGACATACGTGCTCCTGTCGAAGACGGGCTGGGGCCGGAAGCCGCGACCACGAGTTGGCGGAGGCCGCCAGCGACTCTCAGCGTTCGTATGGTGGCGCACGCACATCATGCCGGCCAGACGAAAATCCCGGTTGGATCCGTAGAGCCGCTCGACAGGTCGCGCCACCGATGGGAAAGGTCATGACTGCGGGAGTCAGCGCCGACGCGATCGCGTCGACCGTGTCACGGCTGCCCTCGAAGAGACGCAGGGCGCTGCCGCCACTCCCAGGACCTGGTAGCGGTCCGCTGACTGCAGGAACCGAATCATGGGCCTGCGAACCGGGCGTGACCCCGGCACGACGGGAATGGCGTCGCCGCTCCTTCGGCCCTGTCCCGGGCGGCGCCTCCGGGGCGTGAACGAGTGACACGCCGTCACTGGTGAACCAGACCTCCACGCGCCGGCTGGCGGCGAACGCTCGCGCGAGCGACCATGCGGCGGTGGCTGACACGACTTCGATAGCCGCGCGAGAGGGATACAGGGTGAGCCGATACCGGATCGGTGGTCCCTCAATACGCGTGATGAGGACGGCTCCGTGAGGTGGACCGACCGCGGCCCGTCGGGTGAACGCTGTGTTCATGCATGGCTCCTTCGCAAGGCTCAATGTTCCGGCCCCGACGCCATGCGAGTCCAGTTGGTAAGGCCACCGTGTCACGTAGAGCCAATCGACGTATAGTGGCTCCGACGATGGAGTGGCTGAACTACCACCACCTCTACTACTTCTGGGTTGTCGGTCGGACTGGCAGCGTCGCCGCTGCGAGTCGCGAGCTGCGGTTGACGCACCCTACCATCAGCGCACAGATCCACCAGCTCGAAGACATCATCGGGGAGAAGCTGTTCCGACGCGCCGGTCGAGGACTGGCACTGACCGACGTCGGGCACGTCGCATTTCGGTACGCCAACGACATCTTCGGGCTCGGGCGGGAGTTCATGGACGTCGTCAAGCGCCGATCGACTCCGCAGGTGATGCGGCTCGCCATCGGCGTCACCGACGTCCTGCCGAAATCGATCGTGCAGCGGCTCCTGGAGCCCGTCCTTCGAATGGAAGGCCCGCTGCGATTGATCTGCCGTGAGGACCGCTCGCTGACCGACTTCCTCGGCGAGCTGTCGATGCATGCGCTCGACCTGGTGCTGGCCGACGCGCCGGCTGGCGTCGGTTCTCCGCTGAGACTCTTCAATCACCTCCTCGGCGATTGTGGCACGACGATCTATGGCTCCGCGCGGGTCGCCGCCTCCCTCAGGCGCAGGTTTCCCCGCTCACTGGACGGGGCACGGTTCCTGGTCCCTGGGGTCAACGCGGCCCTGAGGCGTGAGATCGAGCAATGGTTCGACACCCAGGGGATCCGCCCGCAGGTCGTCGCGGAAGTCGACGACAGCTGTCTGCTGCAGGTCCTTGCTGCCAGCGGTCACGGCGTGTTCGCCGGCCCCAGCGCCATGGCATCCGATGCACGTGCCCAATACGGGCTCCGGCCGGTGGGCACCATCCCCACGCTGCGTCAGCGCTTCTACGCCATCTCGGTCGAGCGACGCCTGCGGCACCCAGGCGCGGTCGCCATCTGCCAGAACGCCCGCGACGAGTACTTCGTCTGACCACGGCAGACGCGATCACGGCTCGGCCGGCGCCGCCGTCTCAGTGCGCTGGCCCGGTCTCCCGGGACGGCGCGCCACCGAACAGCTGGCCGAAGAAATCGCCGGGATTCCATGCGGGCCGGACGGGCTCCTGCGCCACCTGCCAGCCGGTCAGGAAGTTCAGCTTCGCGTGCGCGGCGCCGGCCTCGAAGTCGAACGGCTGCGACATGTCGTCGTTGGGCTTGTGGTAGACGTCGCGGCGGTACCCCGCGTTGATGGCCGCGCCGTCCTTCGACGGATCCCCGGTCTTGAACCCGCTCTTGATGAAGAGCGACGGGACACCCTGGCGGACGAAGCTGAAGTGGTCGCTCCGGATGAACAGGACCTGCTCGGGGATCGGGTCTGTCGCGATCTCGATGCCCAGGCGCGCGGCAGCACGTGTGACCGGTGTCACCAGCGTCGAGTGCTGCGCCCCGTACGGCACGATGTCGAGCAGCGGGTGGAACAGGAACGGCATGTCGAGCGTGAGGTCGGCCACGATCCCCTCGCGCGGCACCGTGGGATGACGCGCGAAGTAGTCCGAGCCCAGGAGCCCCCGCTCCTCCGCGGTGACGAACAGGAACAGGACGGAGCGCCGGGGCCGTGCCGTCAGGGTCGAGTACGCGCGCGCCACCTCGAGCACGATCGCCACACCCGAGGCGTTGTCGTGCGCGCCGTTGTAGATGTCGTCGCCGTTCATCGCGACGCCGCGCCCGAAGTGATCCACGTGTGCCACGTAGACGACGTGCTCGTCCTTCAGGGCCGGGTCGCTGCCTTCGAGCCGCGCGACGAGATTGGCGCTCTCGACGTCCGTGTGGGTCGAGCGCGTGACGAGGGACACACGCGTCGCCAGCGCGAACGCCTGCGGCGCGCTCTTCGCGGCGGCGGCGAAGACCTCGGCAGCCGGCTTCGGCGCTCCCGCGAAGAGCGCCTCGACGCCCGAATGGTTGAGGGACGCGGACCCGCGCAGGGCCGGGTCACCGCGATTGGGGTTCCCCTGCGCGTCCACCCAGGCATACCCGCCCTGCTTCCCGGTCGCGACGCTCACGTCCCAGCGGAAGCGCGGGTCGTCCGGCGACGTGAAGCTGATCGTGCCGATGGCGCCGCGCCGGACGGCCTCGGCCTCCTTCACCGCCCCCGACGAGTAGTACGCACGCTCGTTGCTCGGGAGCATCGCCGGCGCACCGCTCAGATACGCCACTACCTTGCCCTTCACGTCCGCGCCGGTCCCGTAGTCGTCGTAGCCGAGTGCGGGAGCGCTGACGCCGTATCCCACGAAGACCACCGCCGCATCGTCGATACGGACGTCGGCACGCAGCGGATCCGCGCCGAGCAGGTAGTCCTTGCCGTACACCAGCGTCCGCTTTCCAGCCGCCGATTGCACGCGCATCGAGCTGCCGTCCTCCACGACGACGCTGTTCCGGAGCGGCACGCGCTGGCGGAAGCCGCCGCCTTCGCCCGCCGGCGCCAGCCCGTACGACGTGACCGTCTTCTCGACGTAGCTGAGGGCGCCCTCGTATCCCGCGGTGCCCAGGCCCCGCCCTTCGAGCGCGTCGTCGGCCAGCACGCTCATGTGCTGCCTGATCGGAGCGCCCTGGATCCCGTCGAGCACGGCCGTGATCTCGGGAGCGTCGAGCGTGACCGGGCCGGGATCCGGCGACGCCGTCGTGCCACCGCAGCCGGTGACGAGCGCCAGCACCGCGACGCCAAACGCAACACGAAACCCGACGTGCCAGACCATACGCGTCTCCCCTCCAGCCGTGTGCGGCGGACCCTTCTGCATCGGTAGGATACCTTGCGCGCTTCCCTCCCGGTGAAGCGCAGGCGCGGCCAGCCCCGGACGGGGTAGGCTTGGACTCCACGGATGAGTAGGTTAGACTCCGGGCCACACTGGTGGAGGTGACGTCAGCATGAGATGGTCCTACGCGGTCGCGGCCCTCGCGGCCTCGATCGGCATTGGCACCTACGCCCAGTCGCCGGCCCCGCAGCCAGGCCCCGCGGCCCAGCAGGCGCCGGCTGGGCCCCGCATCCCGCAACTGGCCGGCATCTGGGACGGCGGTCCGCGTTCTCATCCGATCAACAGCGAGACGCAGCCCTGGACGAAGGAGAACTTCCCCGTGCTCAACGAGCGCGGCCTGGCCTATCAGAAGGTCTTCGACGAGGCGCTGGCGCCCAAGTACGACTGCGTGCCCTCGACGCTGCCGGCCATCCCCTACGATCCGTACTACCACCAGATCATCCAGTGGCCGGACCGCGTCCTCTTCCGCTACGAAAAAGACGATGTGCTGCGGACCGTGTGGCTCGACGGGCGGAAGCCGACGGTGCAGGACTACTCCCTGCAGGGTTTCTCGGTCGGCCGCTACGAGGGCGACGCGCTCATCGTCGAGACCGATCACTTCCTGTTCGACATCACCGGGTTCGACGACTACAACGGCATCCCGTCGTCGCAGATGAAGAAGGTGACCGAGAGGTACTGGCGCGAGGGGGCGGAACTGCGCGGCACGATCACCGTGGAGGATCCGATGTTCCTCCGACAGCCGGCGTCGTACACCACGCGGTGGCTGCCCGCGAAGCCGGGCATCGAGCTCGCGCCATGGGACTGCGACCCCGAGACCTCGCGCGCGCCCGTGAGGATGATGACCCCGAAGTACAAGTAGCTGGTCGAAAGGACGGACGATGACGTTGCAGCGATGGTCGTGGGGCGTGGGCGTGGCGGTGCTGGGGGCCTGGGTGTTGGCGATGCCGGCACTGGCCCATCATTCGAGCGCGCCGTTCTACGACGCCACCAAATCGGTGGAGGTGGCGGGCAAGGTAACGAAGTTCCTGATCCGCAACCCGCACTCCTTCCTCTACGTCTCCGAGACGACGCCGCAGGGCCCGGTCGAGTGGCAGATCGAGCTCGGCACGGCCGCGTCGCTGACGCGCACGGGATGGACGGTGGACACCCTCAAGCCCGGCACCGAGATCCGGGTGAAAGGGCAGCCGTCCCGTGCCGAGGGGTCGCACGGCATGTGCTGCGCCCGCATCACCCGTCCCGATGGCAGTCCGGTCACACCCGGTGGCCGCCTCACGGAAGAGAAGCAGCCGCCGCCGCTGTAGCCGGGACCGATGTCAGCGCTCCTGGCCCAGATGGAAGCCAGTGGGCTCGCCACCTGGGTGCGCGAGTCTCCTTCGCTCTGGGCCTATCCCACCATCCTGACGCTCCACTCGATCGGCCTCGGCATCGTAGTGGGCGCCAGTGTCATCGTCGATCTGCGGCTGCTCGGCAGGGCTCGCGCGCTCGGCTCGGCTGATGTGTCCGGGCTCTATCCGATCATCTGGTGGGCCTTTGCGGTGAATGCGACGACCGGCGCGCTGCTGTTCGCTGCCGATGCCACGCGGAAGAGCGCGCAGCCGATCTTCCTCGTGAAGCTGGCGTGCATCGCGGTGGCGCTGATCGCGACGCTCCGGACGCGTCCGCTGGCGAATGGTTCCGACCTCCGCCCCGGAAGGGGCACGGGGACACTGCCAGCCGTGCTCTCCCTCCTCGGCTGGCTGGGCGCAATTGCCGCCGGGCGCATGATGGCCTACCTCTGATGGCGGACTCGCTGGTCATCTGGCTGCAATCGACAGCGCTCTCGCAGGCCATCGTCTCGGCGACGTGGATCTGGCCGCTTGCGGAGACGCTTCACTTCGTTGGCCTGGCCCTGGTCCTCGGCGTCGCGGGCTTCTTCGACGCCCGCCTCATGGGGTTCTTCCGGCATGTCCCGGTGCGCGCGGCCCGGGAGCTGATGCCGTACGCGCTGTGGGGGTTCGCGCTGAACGTCGGCACGGGCTCGATCTTCTTCGTTGGCCATCCCGAGCAATACGTCCACAACCTCGCGTGGTGGCTCAAGGTGGGGTGTCTCGCCCTCGCGGGCGCCAATGCGGTCGTGTTCGAGCGCCTGGTCGCGGCGCGGGCGCTTCCGCTGGGGGTGGGGGACGACACGCCGAGGCCAGCCAAGGCCATTGGCGCCATCTCGCTGCTCGCCTGGCTCGGGGTGCTCTACTGGGGCCGCATGCTACCGTTCATGGGCGATGCGTTCTGACCTGCGATCGCGCTGTCGGCGGCCCTTCGGCATCGTCCTGCCATGGCTCCTCGTGGCCACGACCGCCTGCGGCCGCGCGCCCGAGGTCGAGTACCGGACGGCGGCGACCGTGCGGGAGGTCATGCAGGCCATCGTCGATCCCGCGGCCGACGCGATTTGGGCGGCCGTCGAAATCGAGGCGACGATGGAGGGCACCGTCTACAAGCGACCCGAGACCGACGAAGAGTGGCACGCGCTGGGCCGGCACGCGCTCACGCTGATGGAGGCCGGCAACCTGTTGTTGATGCCGGGCCGCCCTGTGGCGAAGCCTGGCGAGCGTGCGGGCGATCCGCGTATCGATCGGCATCCTGACGAGATCGAGGCGCAGGTGGCGCGGGACCGATCGCTGTGGGCCTCTCACGCGCAGACGCTGCAGGCGGCCGCGGACCGCACGCTCCAGGCGATCGCTGTGAAGGACGTGACCGCCCTTGTCGACGCGGGTGAGGCGCTCGACCTCGCGTGCGAACGCTGCCATCAGACGTACTGGTATCGGGAGTCGCCGCAACCCGTGCAGGACCCACCGCCCAGGCCCGAGCGGTGAGACTGGCACGTCGGGCAGGCTCAGGCAGACCAGCGGCGATAGACTGGCGCCATGACTCATCTGATCGCGACGATTGCCGGCCTCGCGCTGGCGGGCGCACCAACGCAGGGGCCGTCGTCTGCTGCGCCCGGATCGGCCGTGGAGGCGACGCCGGCCCCCATCACCCTCCCGCCCGAGCTGGATCGCGTGCTCCGCGACTACGAACGGGCCTGGCGCGCTGGTGATGGTGCGGCCCTGGCCCGGCTGTTCGCCGGCGAAGGGCTCGCCATTCAAAGCGGAAGCCCGATTGCCAGAGGCCATGCGGCGATTGCCGGCAACCTCACCCGGCCAGGCGGGGACCTGGAGCTCACCGCGTACGCGTTTGCCACATCCGGGTCGGTCGGCCACATCGTGGGCGGCTACCGCTATCCGGACACGAAGGGGCCAGGGGGGCGATTCGTTCTGGCGCTCACGCAGGCGTCCGACGGGCGCTGGCTGATTGCGGCAGACCTGGACAACAGCGGTCCGAGACCACGGGCCGAGGCCACCGACGATGACGCCACGCTCGCGGCCCTGAACGCCGACTACGTGCGGTCGGTCCTCACCTCGGACGCGGCCCGATTCTCGCAACTGCTGGCCGCCGAGTTCCGCAACACGAACCCGGACGGCACCCTGCTCGATCGCGCCGGCTTCCTCGCGCAGGTGGCGAAGCCCTCGAACCTGAAGAGCCTGGAGTGCGCAGACGTCGAGATCCGCATCATGGGCGACACGGCGATCGTCCACGCGCGCACTGTGTATGTGACGAGCGACGGCCGGCCAGGCAGTGGGCGTTATACGGACATCTGGCGGAAGCGCGACGGCCAGTGGCAGGCGGTGGCCGCGCACGTGACCCGGCTGGTGCGTTGACGCGGCGAGATCACGACACGGCGTCTGCTACGCTAGGCGCCCATGCCCGTGTCATCAGACGCCGCCCTGCTCGATGCGCTCCTCGATTCCTGGGACCGCAACAACCGGATTCTCGTCAACCTGCTGCGAATCCTTCCAGCCGAGGCCCTCGACATCCGTCCACGGCCCGACAGTCCCAGCGTGGGCGAGTTGTTCGCCCATGCGCACTACTGCCGGCTCGTCTTCGTCGCGGAGGACGCCCCGGAGTTCGCGCGCCCGGTGCCGGAGCAGGAGTGGGTGGCCGCCGACACCGGGCGCCACCTCGCCGAGCAGCTGAACGACAGCGCCAGGGCCGTGAGCGAGGCCGTTCGCGGCCGCCTGGCCTCGGGCCGGGCCATGGACCTGCACTACGACCACCCGATCCTGATGCTGCAGCACCTGATCTGGCACGAAGGCTACCACCACGGCCAGATCAAGCTGACGCTGAAGCTCGCGGGACGCCCGCTTGCCGACGATGAGGCCGGGCCGTTGACGTGGGACGTGTGGATGCAGAAGCACTGACGCCTGTCGGGGACTACCAGAGCGTGCGCACGTGTTCATACGTGCGCAGTCGGTCGTCCCTCGTCACGAGCGTCGCCGTGAACGCTCGCGCGGTGGCCACGATGATCTGATCCGCCGGGTCGCCCTGGAACGGCTGCGGGAGCGTGCAGCTCTCGAGCAGGACCGGCCGGGTCAGATCGGCGACGTGGAGCCCATCGAGGGTGAGGGCGACGTCCAGCCAGTCGTCGAGGCGGCGATCCAGCGTCAGCTGGCCCTTCTCGATCTTCTTCGCCAGCTCCCAGACCGAGATCATCGACACCCAGAGGTCGCCCTGCGACTGGGCCCGGCGGATGGCGGACGCCGCTCGCCGGGACAGGCGCTTGTCGCCGCCTGCCCACCAGAGCCAGGCGTGGGTGTCAAGGACGACCGGCATCCCACGACTCGCCGGTGGTGAACGGGTCGCCGGACTCGCGAAGGATGCTGCCGGTCAGCGTGCGAGGGCGCGCGGCGGCCGTGATCGGCACCAGCTGCGCCACCGGCCGTCCCCGCTTGGTGATGACGACCGGCGTGCGGGTGGCTTCGACCTCGTCGAGCACCTTCAGACAGGTGTTCTTGAACTCCCCGGCGCCCAGGCTCCTCATGTCCCGGATCATGGCCATGGCCACATGGCCATGTCAAGGCAGGGGGCGCGCGAGCCGAACCTGCCGGCTGAAGAGCATGTAGTCGGAGCGCCGCATCTCGGCCAGCGCCAGCTCGTAGGAACGCCGCGACTGCGGCGACGTCGTGTCCCGGAGGTGCGACGCCAGGCTGGTGAGGTGGTATGCGTCGGGGCGGACGACCACGCTCCCGGCGACGCCCAGGGCCCCCGCTGGCACGGCGCCTCTGAACTCCAGCGTCGCCGTCTCGTCCTGCCGCAGCCGCGTGTCCGCCAGTTCCCGCCACTCGCCGCCATCGAAGGCGACCCGTCGTGCGACCAGCTTCTCCGCCGCGGGGCGGCGCACCCCATACTGGTCCACCACCTCGATGCGCATCCAGACCTCCGGCACGATGTAGGTGGGGAAGGCGTGGCCCGTGTTGGTGTTGGTGAGCGTGAGGCGGCTGACGACCTGGCCGCCGTCCATCCGCGCGTCGAAGGTCCACTCGACGCCGCTTCGTACCGTCTCGGGATCGTGAATCCCCCGGAACAGGTGCCGGCGACCCGGCATGTGGCAGGTCTGGCACGTCTTGCCCTCGCGGGCGGCCCGCGAGCTCCGCCATTCCTCCACGGTGTTCTGGAGGAACGCCCCGTTGACCTTCGGCGCGCGGCCCTCGACGAACTGGTGGCAGCCGGCGCAGAAGTCCACGCTCTCGAAGAAGTCCCGCGTGTTCACGGGCCCGTGCGGGGCCGGGTACCGCGCCACCAGCGGCGCCACCGTCGTCGGCAGCGGCGGCGGGCCGAAGCGCTGACTCGCCCGCGCGTGACAGGCCGCGCACCCGACGCCATCCGCAGAGAGATAACTGTCCGTCCACTGGTCCCGGAGCGGCGTGTGGCAGGTGGCGCACATGCCGCTCAGCTCGGGCTGGTCGTGCATCTGCGCCCGTACGCCCGGTCCCATGGCCAGTGCGTGCCGGGCCCGGGACCAGTCGCCGAACTGGGCGACGTGACACGCGGCACAGGACGCGGACGACAGCTCGCCGCCCTGCTCGGGCACCGGCGTCGTCCAGTACCCGCCCACCGTGGACGTGTCCACGGCGGCGGCCGGCGGGAAGGGCAGGGGCCGCTGCAGGGACCACAGAAAGGCCGCCAGATCCCACACGCCGCGATCGATGCCTGGCCGATCCGCGTAACCGGGCATCGTCGTCCCGCTGAATCCAGTCAGCACCGAGCGGACCAGCCCGACGTCGTCGCGGCCCCCCTTGAACCGCCAGGGCCGCGTGAGGTCGGTCGGCGTCTCGGGCTGGCCGCGCGCATCGCGTAGATCCTTCGCACGCGGACCGTCGCCTTCCCCGGTTGGACCATGGCAGTCCGCGCACGCCCAGGCCTGGTACAGATCCCTGCCCCGGCGAACGTCACCCTGCACGCGGGGCGGCGGCGGGACGTCCTGGGGCGCCTGTTCGTGCTGCCAGCGTGGCGAGAGGGTCTTGATGTGGGCGACGAGGCGATCCACGTCGCCGCCGGTCAGGAACGAGAACGACGGCATCGCGCCGTCACCGCCGGCGCCGCGCCGAATCACCGCGGCCAGGTCGGCGTCACTCGGGAGCGCCGCAAACGGTGTCGAGCGCACCTTGAACTGCGCGCGCGTGAAGTCGGCGGGCGGGAAGCGGCAGAACCCTGCCGCGATACCGTCACCGCGCCCCTCGGGCCCGTGGCAGGACGCGCAGAAGGTCGAGTAGAGCTCCTCACCGGTCGCCGCGGCCGGCGCCGCCGGTGCGGGTGGGGCGGCCGTGTCCCTGCACGATGCGGCCGCGAGGAGTGTCGCGGCCAGCAGGACCACCATGCGGACGGCATGCAATGCGTCACCCCTCCCAACCGCACGTGCGGTTGCGCGTTCGGCGGGAGGGGACAACGACAATCCCGGCCGGTCTCCCGGCGATGCTAGCAGGAACTGGTCGCTGGGGAGAAGGCGGCTACTCCGTTCTCAGGACGAGCGACGGTTCGAGGCGGGCCGCGTCCCGGGCCGGCCACCAGGCCGCGAGGATGCCGATGACGGCCATCACCGCGCCGGCTTCGGCGAAGACGAACGGTGTCAGCACGTCGGGTGTGACCAGCAGGCGACCGACCAGTCGGGCGGCGTACCACGACGCCGCGAGCCCCAGCATCGTACCGAGAAACGTGACGCGCGCCGCGCGTCCGACGACCATCGCAGCGACCTGGCGTGGCCGTGCGCCGAGCGCAAGCCGAATGCCGAAATCGCGGCGCCGCGAGGCGACGGCATGGCTCATCACGCCGAAGACGCCCAGCCCTGCGATGACGACCGCGATGACGACATACGCGACAGCGACGATGGCCAGCATCCGTTCACGCGCGTACTGCTGCCGGGCCCACGCCGACAGTGGCACGATCTCGTACGACAGCCCTGCCGAGACCGTCGTGATGGCGGTGCGAATCGTGGCCAGCGGGATCCCCTGACCAGGCGCCGCCGCCATCAGCAGGTACGCGCGGCCGTCATCCGGCACGAGTTGTCGGCGCGACAGGTAGAGCACGGGCTCCGGTGGGTCGACCACGTTTTCGTACGGGACGTCCTCGACGACGCCGACGATCTCGATGTCCCGATCCCCACGACCGGTGTCGGCCTGGACGCGTTGCGGTAGTCGCGTCTCGTCACCGAGGAAACGTCTGGCGAACGACCGGTTGGCGACGCCGACCAGGGGCGCGCCGCTGGTGTCCCGTCCGTCGAAGGTCCGGCCGGCGAGTGTCGGGGTCCCGAGCACCGCGAAATGCCCGTCGGACACGGAATCCACGAGGGCCATCCGATCGGTGGCCGGTGTCGCCCGCGCGGTGTCGGACGCAATCGCCCAGAGGTACACGTTGCCGCGGAAAGGGACGCTCATCGCCTGGGAGAGGCGCACGCCAGGGAGCGCCGCAGCCACGCGGCGGTGCACGTCGTCGAGGGTGGCCTGACGTGCCGGCGGCGCCACGTTCGACCGCGACAGGCGGAGCTCGATCGCCACGACGTGCTCGAGCGCGCGCAGCACGGGCGCGGAGGTGACGCGATCGTAGCTGGACAGCAGCAGGGCGCTGGCGACGGCGACGACGACGGAGAAGGCGAGCTGGCCGGTGACCATGACGTGCTGCAGGCGGTCGGACGCCGGCGAAGCCCGTCCGTGGCCCCGAAGCGCATCGAGCGCCTGATGCCGTGTCGAGCGCCACGCGGCGGCGAGCGCGCTGAGCAGGCCGCTGGACATCCCCATCGCGGACGCAAACCCCCAGACTCGCCAGTTCGAGGCCGGCGCCACCGCTTCGTCGAGCCGGGCCTCGTGCCACTGCGCGAGAATCCACGGCCCGGCCCAGTGGGCGAGCAGCAGTGCCGCGGCCGCGGCCGGCACCGACAGCACCAGTCCGTCGGTGAGCATCTGTCGCGGGCCGTCCCAGCGCGACGCCCCGAGCGCCGCGCGAATCTCGAGGGCGTGCCTGCGCGCGGCCGCGTGGGCCACGAGCACGGTGGCCACGTTCCCGCAGCAGGCCAGGAGGACGAGCATCGCCAGCGCGAAGAGGATCGTGACGGCGGCGCGATAGTAGTCGGACAGGCCCGCGCCACCGTCGGCGGCGGGCGAGACCTGGATCGGGCTCCGCAGGTACGCCTCGCGATCCTCCGGCCGCCGAAGGAACCCCAGCGTGGCCTCACGCATGGCGGGCTGCTGCGCGCGAAGGGCTGCGGTCAGCGATGACGCGGACGTGCCCGGAGCGAGCCGCATGAGGACGCCGAGGAACCCGACGCGGCCGTTGTCGATGAAGCTGAACTCGCGGACGCGGGGCTCCGCTGCGAGTGGCAGCAGGATGTCGATGGCCGTGCCGACGCGCAGACCCCGGAACGCGCGCGGCGTCACCCCGACGATCGTGAATGGCGTTCCCTCGACAACGAGCGTGCGTCCAATGGTATCGGGAGCGCCGCCGAACCGCCGCTGCCAGTAGTGATGGGTGACCACCGCGACCAGCCCATCCGGGCCGCCGTCACGGGCGTCGTCTCGCTCGTCGAACAGGCGTCCGAACGCGGGTGACACCTGCAGCGTCCGGAACACCCCGCCGGAGACGAGCGCGACCTGCGCCTGCTCCACTTCGCCCTGCGGTGCCACGTTGAAGGTGGTGGTCGAGGCGGCAAAGGCGCTGTCGAAGACCTCGCGGCGCGCCTGGATCTGCTGCCAGAGCGGAAACGACACGCGGCCGAGCGGCTCGGCCTCGGTGCCGAAGGTGACGAGCGCGTCGGGCTCCGGCACGGGAAGGCGCCGCAGCACCAGGTGATCGACGACGGAATACAGGGTCGTCGCGGCCGCGATCCCGAGCGTGAGGCTGAGGGCTGCGACGAAGGCGACGACAGGCGAGCGGGCCCAGGTGCGGGTGGCGTCTCTGATCGACGGAGTCATCAGGCGGGGGCGTCCTCAAGGCGCGGTCGGCACGCGCACGGTGATGGTGACTCCAAGCAGCGGTTCGCTCTCCACGCGGACCGGTTGGCGCGCGCCACTTTCATCCCGGAACTGTACCGTGATGCCGTTCTTCGATTCCGTCCAGACGGATCCCTGTGCGGCCTCGGGCCGGCTGCCTCCGGTCACGAATGACATCGCCTCGGGGCTGCGACCCTCTGGCTGCCGGCCGCGGCGCTCCAGGACCAGCGGTGGAACCGCGACCAGCAGGTACTCGCCCGCGACCACGCTATCGATGGCGAACAGGCCGTTCGCGTCACTCGTCGCCCGCGTTGCGAGGCTCCCCATCGGGAGCGCCGATGGCGGCGAGGCAGCAGGAACGATGCGGACCATCGCACCCGTCACCGCGCGGCCGCTCGTGTCGACGACACGGCCGGCCACCCGGAAGGCCGCCGCGGCCACCAGCGTCAGGTCGCCGAGGTCTATCACCTCGCCCGCGACGTGCTCCACGGCGAGTGCGGACTCCAGCCGTTCGTCGTGAGGGTAGTAGCTCGGCACCAGCGTGGTCGACACGTCCGCCGCCAGTGGCTCCAACGATGGCTCCATGGGTGGCGAGGCCCGCACATAGTAGCGGCCCGGCGGAAGCTCGTCCATGAGGAAGGTTCCCGTATCATCGGTCCAGACTGGTGTGCCTGCCGACTCCGGCGCCGCGGCTCGCGTTGATTCCCTGCCGGCCTCCTGTGGTGCTCTGGAGCCAGGCACCTGTCGCCGCGCCACGACAAGGGACCCCGCCACGGGCACCCCTGAGGGATCGACGACCCGGCCGACGATGGCGCCGGCCGGTATCAACAGGAGCTCGACGTCGTCCATGGGCGCGTCCGAAGCGAGCGTGAAGGCGCGCTCGGCGCCTCGTGACGACCGTCCTTCGTAGCCCGGCTTGCGGGCCCGAACGGTGCAGTTATTCGGAGTGATGCCGTCCAGTCGAAACCGACCATCGACGCCGGTCGTGACCGACAGGCCGTTCAGCACGCTGGGATCGGCGTGCACGGTCTCGACCGGGGGCACCAGCATGACGGTGGCGTCGGCGAGCGGCGCGCGCGTCACGGCGTCACGCACGATGCCGCTGACGCTCGCCTGGTGCGCAGCGGGCGCCGACAGCAGGGCGAGCACCGAAAGCAAGACGACGACGGTATGCGTCATGGTGGCCCCTCCCAATTCTGGTCCCCGTGCATCGTCAGACGGCACGACCGAGGAAACGGCCGTGCCGCCCCGGGGGAGGCCTTGCGCTACTTCACGGCGTACTTCGTGAACGCGCCGCCTGCCTGCGTCAGCGAGTTCGGCCCTTCCGCCGCGTAGACGTTGCCGTCGGCGTCCACGGCCACGCCCTCGCCCGCGGTGCCCTGGTAGACGCGATCCTCGCGCTCGAAGGGCGGGATGAACCCGGTGATGCGGTCCTCGTCGAGCGGGCCGATGCGCACGCCGTTCCGCCAGTTCGGGTGGTTCAGCGGGCTCGACTCCGAGTCGATCGCGTAGACCACGTTGTTCTTGATGAAGAACCCGCTGATGCGCCCGTAGGCATAGCGCGACTCGAGGTAGGTGCCCTCCTGATCGAAGATCTCCAGGCGGTGGTTGCCGCGGTCGGCCACCCACAGGCGGCCCTTCGCATCGAACATCAGGGCGTGCGGCGTGCGGAACTCGCCGTGGCGCACGCCGAGCTTGCCCCACGACTTGACGAACTTGCCTTCTTTCGTGAACTTGCTGATGCGCGCCGTTGCCCCGCGCTTGAGGCCCTCGGCCAGCGCCTGATTGGTGGTCATGCCCTGCCCGTCGTGCCCATCGGAGACGTAGATGCTGCCGTCCGGGCCGGTGACGACGTCGTTGGGCTGGTTGAACTGGCCGTCGGCGTTCCCGGGCTTGCCCGCGATGCCGAGGCTCAGGAGCTTCTCGCCCTTCGGGCTGAACTTGTGGACCTGGTGGCCCTTGGTCCCTTCCTTGTTCCCGGCGAAGTCGGCAATCCACACGTTGCCGTCCTGGTCCACGTGGATGCCGTGCGGCGTGACCATGACACCCTTGCCGATGTTGGCCAGCACGGCGCCGGTGTTGCGGTCGAACTTGAAGACCGGATCGACCGGGTTGTTGTCGCAATCGACAGGGCCACCGCCGGCCGTGCCGGCGCCGCAGCGCTCGTACGCCCAGACGTGGCCGTCCTTCGGGTCGATGTCGATGCCCGCCGAGGTGCCCCACTTCCGCCCGGCCGGTAACTGGCCCCAGTTCTTGATGACCTTCGTAGTCGGGTTCGGGAAACCCTCACCCGTGATGGGATTGGGCACGCGCGCGGCCTGGGCCGAAACCGCCGTGGTCGGGCTCTGGCCGGTGCTCCACGCCACCAACAGCACAGCGGCGCAGGCACCAAGAACGGACAGGGTGTATCGGGGCGTGAGCATGGGACCTCCTGGTCAGCGGACGGGATAGTAACATCGGCAGCAGCCGGGTCGTAATGACGAACATTGGAGGGAATACCGTGACCAAGCTCGTCCTGCTCACCGCGGCTGTGCTGCTCAGCTGGTCCCCGCCGGTGGCCGCGCAGGTGGACACCTTCGACATGCGGGAGTGGCCCGTCGAATGGGGCGGCCGCACGCGCGACCCGGCGATCGCGCCGGATGGCAAGGTCTGGTTCGTCGGCCAGGAAGGCAACTACATCGCGAATCTCGACCCCTCGACCGGCGCGCAGAAGCGCTACGAGATCGAGGCTGGCACCAACCCGCACACCCTCATCGTCGACCAGCAGGGCACCGTCTGGTACGCGGGGAACCGGAACGGCCGCATCGGCCGGCTCGACCCGGCCACCGGCGCCATCAAGGTGGTCATGACCGGCGAGGCGAAGGACCCGCACACGATGGTCTTCGACGGGAAGGGCCACATCTGGTTCACGTCGCAGGGGTCCAACCGCGTCGGCCGGCTGCACATGGCCAGCGAGAAGGTGGACCTCATCACCCCGTTCGACACCCCATCGAATCCGTACGGCATCGTCATCGACTCGAAGGGCACCGTCTGGGTAGCGCTCCTCCGCATCGGGATGATCGCGCGGATCGATCCGGCGACGCTGGCGGTCACGCGGTTCAAGGAAGGGGCGGACACCTCCCGCTCCCGCCGCCTGACGGTGCTGAGCGACGGCACGATCTGGTTCGGCGACGAAGCACGCGGCATGCTCGGGCGGCTCGACCCGGCCACCGGGGACATCAAGGAGTGGCAGGCGCCAGGCGGGCAACAGTCCAGGCCGTACGCGGTCACGAAGGACGATCAGGACCGCATCTGGTTCTCCGAGACCGGGCCCTCGAAGCGGCTGGTCGGCTTCGACCCGAAGGCCGAGAAGTTCTTCGCGAACATCGAGGTCAGCGGCACGATCCGGCACATGCACTTCGACCAGAAGACGCGGATGATGTGGTTCGGCACCGACGCGAACAAGGTCGGCCGCATCGCGCTGCAGCAGGCGAAGTGAGCGCCACGCTGGCGGCGGCCCTTCTCGCCACCACGGTGCGCCTGGTGGCGTCGCACGCGTACGCGGACGGCGCGCCGCCCGGATTCTCGGGCGGCTTCAAGGAGGAATCCTGCCACGCGTGCCACTTCCACGCCGAGCCGAACACGGCGCCTGGCGGCGTGACGATCGAGGGCGTCCCCGCGCGGTTCGCACCCGGTGAACGCTACACGTTGACGATCACGCTGCGGCGGCCCGGCATGAAGCTGGCCGGGTTCCAGCTCGCCGTGCGGTTCGCGGACACCGGGGGGCAGGCCGGCAGCCTCGCCCCCGCGGCCGGCGACGGGGGCCGTGTCGGGGTGGACGTTCAGGGTGACGTCCAGTACGCCGGTCAGAAGAAGGCCGGCACCACGGTCGGCGAGTCCGACGCCGCGAGGTGGACGATCGAGTGGACCGCTCCAGCCCGCGGTGGTCCTGTGACCTTCCACGTCTCCGCCAACGCCGCGGACGGCAACGACAGCGCCGACGGCGACTACGTGTACACGGCATCGGCGGGATCAGGCCCCCCGCCCGGAGCCTGAAGCCTGAAGCCTGAAGCCTGGAGCCTGTAGCCTGAAGCCTGAAGCCTGAAGCCTTATTGAGGCGGGTTCACGCTCGACGCGGCCCTGGTCCCTTTCAGGATCCAGCGCTGCATGCGGCGGCCGTTGCCGGCTTCACCCGTGTACATCCGGTTCTGCGAGTCGATTGCGATCATGTGCGCGCGGATGAACTCGCCGGCCTGGCGACCCGGCTTCCCGAAGCGGTCGAGAATCGCCAGGTCCTTCCGGCGCAGGATCCAGACACGCTGGTTCGTGCCGTCGATCAGGTAGAGCAGGCTCTGCTCCGGGTCGCGTGAGAACTGCAGGCTGAAGCCGCTGCCCGAGCCGCCAGTCTCGGGCCGGACGAATTTCTCCATCAGGTACTCGCCGTTCTGGCGGAACACCTGGATGCGGTTGCCGCGGCGGTCCGAAACGTAGATGAGCCCGTCCTTGGAGCCGACGAGCCCGTGCAGCGTGGAGTACTGCTGCGGCGGATCGTTGACGCGCACGGGGTATTGGTACTTGACGGTGTCGTCCGGCGGCTTGCCGTACGCGCCCCAGTGCCGCTTGTACTTGCCCGTCGCCGCGTCGTACACCACCACGCGCTTGTTGATGTAGCCGTCGGCGATGAAGATCTCGTTCGTCTTCGGCTCCACGTAGAAATTGGCCGGCCCCCCCAGGTGGTCCGGATCGTTGCTGCCCTTGTTGACGCCGGGCTCGCCGATGGTCATCAGGTGCTTGCCGTCCTGCGTGAACTTCATGACGTGATGGCCGTTGCTCGTGCCCATCCAGACGAAGCCGTTGTGGTCGATGTAGATGCCGTGCTCCTGGTCGAACCAGGTGTACCCCTGGCCCGGGCCGCCCCACGCCCGCAGCACCTTGCCCTCGGGATCGAGCTCCAGCACGGGCGGCGCCGGGATGCAGCAGTCCGCGATGGGCGGCTTGACCGCCGCGCCGATCTCCTGCGGCGTCAGGCTCGACGGCATGTGGATCACCCACAGGTGGTCCCGATCGTCCACGAACAGCCCGCGGATATCGCCCAGGATCCAGTCGTTGGGCAGCGTCGGCGGCCAGGTCGGGTCCACGACGTAGATGGGCAGCCGATCGGCGGTGGGGGAGCCCGGCGCGGGCTTCGCGGTGGCCCCCTGGGCGCTGGCCACCGCGGGCAGGAGCAGCCCAGCCATCAGGGCCGCGAACGTGCGTGCACGTGTCATGACCGGGGATTATCGCTCACTCGAGTGACGCCGGGCGAACGCCGATTGGCGCCTATAATCCGGGGCGTCACCGAGGAGGCCCCGTCATGGCGCTGATTGTCTGCAGGGAGCGGCCACTGCCGCCGGCTCTGATGGAATCCGCCCTTCGCCGCGCCGTCGAGATCAACCCGGACAACGCCCGCCAGCGACGCCGCGTGACGCTCACGCCGGCGGGACGACGCGGGGGGCCCCGCCGCATCGCCGTGCTCACCGCGCGCAAGTGGCCCAGCTCCGGCGTGCGGCTCAGCGTGTCGTTCATGGACACGCCATCGACCGGGCTGCGGTCGCGCATCCTCCTGCACATGAACGCCTGGGGCAAGACGGCCAACGTGGTCTTCGCCGAGACCGAAGGCGTGGGCCAGGTGCGGATCGCACGGCTCGACCACCCGGCGAGCATGGCCGGGTACTGGTCGTACATCGGGACCGAGATCCTCGAGATTCCCGAGTTCGAGCCGACGCTGAACCTCGAGGGCTTCACGATGCGCACCGCGGAATCCGAGTTCCGCCGGGTAGTGCGGCACGAGGCGGGCCACACGCTCGGGTTCGAGCACGAGCACATGCGAAGCGACATCGTGAAGCGGATCGACCGCGCCAAGGCGATCAGGTATTTCGACCGGACCGAAGGCTGGTCGATGAAGGACGTCGAGGAGCAGGTGCTGACCCCGCTGTCGAAGAAGTCGCTCATGGGGACGACCGAGAGCGACCCGCTGTCGATCATGTGCTACCAGCTGCCCGGCTCCATCATGATCGACGGCAAGGAGGTCCCCGGGGGGCTCGACATCAACCCGCGCGACGCCGCATTCGCGGCCTCCCTGTATCCAAAGGCGCAGCGGACCCGGGTGGACGAGCCGGGCCCCGAGACGGGGGACCGCCAGGCACCCCGGGCCGCTGTTCCGCCACCGCCCGCCGACGATACGGACACCTTCCACCTGATCGTGATGGACGACTTCCGTCTCTACACGAACGGCCGGCGGGCGAAGGGAGCGCCGTCGCCGGATGCGGCGCAGGTGCTGGCCACGTATGGCGGGGCGCGCGTGACCGCGGTGATGCGCCTGCGCGCCGCGAAGGGACAGGCGCGGACGGCCTTTGGCCGCATCATCGCCACCCACACGAACATCAAGAAGTACACGAACGGCACCGGCGGATCGCTGCCGGCCGAAGGCGACCTGCTGCGATTCGGGGCGGAGCTCTTCGACACCTTGTTCCAGGGCGACGTGCGCCGCCTGTACGACGAGGCGCGGAGCCGGCAGCACCGGCGGCTGGACTTCGTCCTGACGTCGATGATCCCGTGGATCTCGGAGAAGCCGTGGGAGTTCGCCTACGACCCCTCCCGCCAGAGCTTCCTGGCGACCGAGGAGATCCACTTCGTGCGCAACGTCCTCACCAGCATTCCGTCCGACCCCGTCATCCGACCGACTGGGCCGCTGCGCATCCTCGTGGCGGCGGCCCAGCCGGTCGGCCTGGCACCGCTGTCCGTCGATCAGGAAGTGCGGGTGATTCGGCGCGGGTTCCAGTCGCTGATCGATGCCGGCCTCGTTTCGGTCGATGTGGTGGTGCGCGCGACGCCCGACGAGCTGCACGAGCGGCTGAAGACCGGTTCCTACCAGGTCGTCCACTTCATCGGGCACGGCGTCTTCGACGAGGCCCGCGGCGAGGGCCGTCTCGTCTTCGAGAACGGGCGCGGCGGGGAGTACGCGCTCGGCGAGCGGCAGGTCCGCGAGCTGTTCTGCAAACGCGGCCTGAGCCTCGTGTTCCTCAACGCCTGCGAGAGCGCGCGCGGCGGGCGGGCCGACTTCAACAGGGGCGTGGCGCAGGCGCTGGTGGCACACGGGCTGCCCGCGCTGGTCGCCAACCAGTACAGCGTGCTGGACACGTCGGCCACCGCCTTCGCGCAGCATTTCTATCGGTCCGTCGCCCAGGGCCTGTCGGTCGGTGTCGCGGCGCGTGAGGCCCGCATCGCCGTCAACTACTCCCTGCACGGCGAGCTGATCGACTGGGCCGTGCCGGTCCTCTACGCGAGGAACCCAGGGATGACGCTCGTGGACGCGTCCTTCACTCCGTCCGCTGCCCTGGCCGCCAGGGCCCCGCGCGCCGCGGCGCCCTCCGCGCGCGAGGCACGCGTGGTGATCTGGGACGTGGACGGGGTGTTCCCGGCGCTCGAGCAGACGCTCGACGCGCTGAACGACGCGCAGACGGTGTTCGGCTTCCGCCTGGCGGAGCTGTCGGCCCCGATGGACGCGTGGGATCTCGACACGGCGGAAGGCCGCAAGTTCCTCTGGGCCGAGCGGGCCGCGCGCCGGCTGCAGGCGACGGCGGCCAGCCAGGGCGCTGACCTGCTCGTCTGCGTCACGCGCCATTGGCTGCGGGACAACGACTGGCTCTATCTCTACGGCTGGTGGCCCGACCATCGGACGCCGCCCGTGGCGTTCGTCTCGGTGGCGGGCTTCGACGGACTGCAGCCAGAAGGGCCGGAAACCGACAAGGCGATCGCCAACGCGCTGGTGACGTGTATCGCCGGGTTCTATGGCGAGACGGGCACGCACGGATCGGGCGCGAAGAACTGTCCTCTCGCCTTCAACCAGGATCGCGACTTCGATCACCTGGTGGGCGAGCTGCGGTTCGACGCGCAGTGCCGGCGCAAGCTCAAGGGCCCGCTCGGCGGCAAGCTCCGCGCGCTCGACGCGCTGCTCCGGGTCTTCGCCGGCCGCTGACCCGGCGCGGCGGCCGGGTCGAGGCCCGCACGGAGTGTCGCGGGTCGAGTCCTGTGCCGATCACTCCGTCCTGAGCGCCCGCATGGGGGCCAGCGCCGCGGCACGCGTGGCCGGCACCAGGGAGGCCACGAGCGCCGCAAGCGCGAGGGACACCGTGGCGACACCGAGCGCCACCGGGTCCCAGTACGTCACGCCGTACAGCTGTGCCGACAGCAGATACCCCGTGCCGACCGCCAGCGGCAAGCCGAGGAGCAGGCCCACCGCCACGCGGCGGAACGCCCCGCCCAGCACCAGGCCGATCACGCGCCGCCGATCGGCGCCAAGCGCCATCCGGACGCCGATTTCGCTCGTGCGGCGGGCCACCGAGTACGCCGTCACACCGTAGAGCCCGATTGCGGCCAGCGCCAGCGCGATCGCGCCGAAGAGGCCTGCCAGGCTCGCAACCGCGCGCTGCTGGTCGAAGGTCCGTGACACCTGCTCCTGCAGCGTCCGCATGCTGATCACCGTCATGTTCGGGTCCGCGTCCGCCAGGACGCGCGCCACCTGTGGTTCCAGCGCGCCGGGCGACAGGCTGGTCACCAGCAGCAGCCCCCCGACGAAGTGGGACGCGGTCTCGACCCGCTTCATCATCTCGTTGGCGTAGTTCACCGTCTGGGCGAGCGGCACGAAGAACATCGGCCGCATCGGGCGATCGAGCTGGAACGACGCGAACCTCGCGTCGCCCACCACGCCGACGATCCGGAAGGAGTTGACGTTCTCGGGCATGTTCAGCCCGAAGTGCTGATCGATCGGGTCCTCCCCGGGCTTGAAGAAGCGGCGCACGAAGGCCTCGTTCACCACGGCCACGTTCTCCGCTGTCTCGTTGTCGGCCGCGGTGAAGTGGCGGCCGCGCACGAGCGTCACGCCGAGCTGCTGCAGATAGTCCGTGCTCACCCGATCCCACGATGCGCCGGTCTGCTCGCCCGGGGCCGGCGTCGGCTTGCCTGCGATCAGGACGCCCTCGCCCCAGTTGTTGGTCAGCGGGTTGTAGAGCGCGAGTCCCGCGCTCTGCACGCCGGGGATGCGCGCGAGCCGTCCCTCCAGGTCGCGATAGAACGCCGTGAGCCGCTCGCCCGCGATCGACGCCGACGGCCGTCCGACCGACACCAGCACCCGCCCGTCGCGCTCGAACCCGAAGTCCTGTCCCTCCAGGTTGCCCAGGCTGCGGCCGAGCATTGTCGATCCGGCCACGAGCACCACCGACAGCGTGGCCTGCACCACCAGCAGTGTCTTTCGCGCCAGCGACGCCTTGTCGCCGGCGGTGCGGCCCGCGCCGCGCAGGGCCTCGATGGGATCGGTGTGCGTGGCCAGCCACGCCGGCGCGGTACCGAAGAGCAGGCCTGTCAGCAGCGCGAGGCCGGTGGCAAAGGCCAGCACGAGCGGCGAGGGCAGGGTGTCGATGGGCAGGAGGCTCGCGCCGGAGAAGGCAAGCGACAGGAGCAGGCGCGAGGCCGCGACCGACACGACCAATCCCGCCAGGGCCCCGCCGATGGCCAGCAGGACGCTCTCGACCAGCGCCTCGGTGACGATCTGCCGTCTGGAGGCGCCCATGGCCAGCCGTACCGCCGTCTGGCCGCGGCGTGCCACCGCGCGGGCCAGCAGCAGGTTGGCCACGTTGGCGCACGCGATGAGCAGCACCAGCGCGCACACCGCCAGCAGGATCCGCAGGCTGCGCCCGTACTGCTCCTTCATGACGCCCACGCCGGCGCCCGCGGGCACCACGGTGATCACCTGCTGCGGCAGCACGCGATCGATCTCGGCCAGCCAGTTCGGCGGATAGCCGGCCTCGTGCTGCATCCACTGGCGCAGCAGGCCCGTGAGCCGCGCGTCGATCCCGTCAGTCGACGCGCCCGGACGGAGCCGGCCGATCACCCGCAGCCACGCCGAGATGGGCTGGCGCAGCAGGGACGTCTCTGCGCCGGTGATCAGCGGCTCCTGCTGCAGCGGCACCCACATGTCGGGCGGATCGGCCTTCAGCGTCTCGCCGAAGAACCCCGGCGGCGTCACCCCGGCGACGGTGAATGCCTGCCCCTCCACGACGAGCGTGGCGCCCACGACGGCCGGGTCCCCGCCGTACACGCCCTGCCACGCGTGGTACGCGAGCACCACCACGGGGGAGGCTGCCGCGACATCGTCCGCCTCGGTGAACACGCGCCCGGCGGCCGCGCGCACACCGAGGGTCGAGAAGTAGTTGCCCGACACGTAGGTCGCGCGGAGCGGGTGGGGGGCGTCGCTCGTGCCCTGCCGGCGCACGCTCATCCGTCCCATCCCGGCCTGGAAGGCGGTGAGCTCCTCGAACTCCGGGGCCTCGGCCTTGATGCGCTCGAACAGCGGGAACGAGAACATGCCCCAGCGGTCCTGGGGGCCGCCCTGCACGCAGCAGTTGTCGCCGTCGCCGATGCGATACAGGCGCGAGGGATCGGACACCGGCAGCGACTTCAGCATCACGGCGTGGATCAGCGTGAAGATGGCCGTGGTGCCGCCGATCCCCAGCGCGAGCGTCAGGACGGCGGTGGCCGTGAACGCACGCGCCGCGGCGAACGTGCGGAGCGCGTAGACCAGGTCGCGAACCAGGGAGCCCATGCCCGCCTTAGACGGGGCCGAGGCGGGATTCGTTGGCCGGGAACGGATCGGCCGGGCGCGGGCGTCGTCAGCCGGCGCGCAGCACCGCGGTAGGATCGATCCGGGATGCGCGCCGCGCCGGCAGGTAGCTCGCGAACAGGACGACCACGACGAGCAGCGCGGCGGCGCCGGCGAAGTGCCAGCCGCTCCACGGGTTGACCCCGTAGATGATGCCGCTCAGCCCGGCCGCGAGTGCCGCCGCGAGGACCGTACCGGCCGTGAGCCCCATCGACGACACGACGAGGCCCTGTCGCATGAACAGCCGCGCCACCTGCGCCGGCTCGGCACCCAGCGCGAGCCGTACGCCAATCTCCCCGTTCCGCTGGCGCACGGCGAACGCGATCAGGGCGTAGAGCCCGACACAGGCCAAAGCCACCGCCATCGCGGCGAAGACACCCATCAGCCGGCCGAAGAACGCCTGTTCCCACGTGACGAAGCGGCGCCGCTCGGCCATCGTCATCACCTCGTAGAGCGGGACACCGGGATACGCACGCGTGAGGTGGGCCCGTGCCGGCACGGTCAGTGCCTGCGGTTCGTCTGACGCCCGGGCGATGAACGCCATCGTGCGCGAGCCCAGTGCGGCATAGGGCACGTACATGGTCAGGCGCGACTGCGGCGTCTCTTCGCCGACCTCCTCGTAGTGCACATCCGGGGCGACGCCGACGATGCGGTACCACGTGATGTCGGTGGGCGCCCGCACGCCGATACGCGAGCCGACCGCGGTGCCCGCGGGCCAGAACAGCCTGGCCAGCGTCTCGTTCACGACCGCCACGCGCGCCGCCGCGTCGATCGTCTCCGCCTGTGTGAGCGCTCGGCCCTCGAGCAGGCGCACCCCGAGCGTCTCGAAGATGCCGGAGGTCACGCCGACGGCGCCCGCGCCCACCGCATCGTCCGGACCCGTACGGCCGTCCACGACGAGGCGCACACCGGCGCCGCCATCGTCTCCGGGGATGCTGGTGGTGGCCGCGGCCGCTACCACGCCGGGCACCGCCCGCAGGCTGGAGGCCGCCTCGTCGAAGAAGCGGCTGCGGGCATCGATGGCGTCGTACTGGTCGCCGGCGAGGTAGGCGCGCATCGTGATGAGCGATCGGGGATCGAAGCCGAGATCCGCGGACTGCAGGGCGACGAAGCTCGCGATCATCAGCTGCGCGCCGACCAGGAGGGCCAGACAGAGCGCCACCTGCGCGGCCACGAGGCTGCTCTGCAGGCGCTGCTGCGCGTGGCCCGGCGTGGCGCGGGCACCCTCCTTGAGGTCCTCGACCAGGTGCGGTCTCGAGGCGCGGACGGCGGGCAGCAGCCCCACGGCGATTGCGGTGAACAGCGCCGCGCCGGCCGTGAACAGGGCGATGCGGACGTCCACGTCGAACCGGAGCCAGTACGGCAGCTCTTCGGGGAACGAGACGCGGATCGCGTCCACCGCCCAGACGGCGCCGAGCAGGCCGAGGGCGGCCCCCGGCACGGACAGAACCACGGCGTCCAGGAACAGCTGACGCGCCAGCCGCGTCCGGCTCGCCCCCATCGCGGCACGAATGGCCATCTCCCGCTGCCTGGCGACGCCACGCACCAGGAACAGGTTCGCCAGGTTGGCGCAGGCGATCAGCAGCACGAAGCCGACGGCGGCCATCAGGACGACGCTCAGCTGGCGCTCCTCGCGTCCGACCTGCGAATCGCGGAACGGCAGGATGCGGACCCCGAAGCCGCGGTTGCTGTCCGCGTACTCGCGCGCGAGCCGCTCGGCCACCGCGGACAGGCGGCCCTGCGCCTGTTCGAGGGTGACGCCAGGCGCGAGCAGCCCCACACCGTTCACGTTGCGCGCGCTCCGCGGGGCGTCGTCCCACCGCAGCGGCATGTACAGCTCGTCACGCTCCGGAAAGCGGAAGCCGGACGGCAGCACGCCCACCACCGTGCGCGGCAACCCGTTCACCAGCACCGTCTGTCCGATGATGTCGGGACGCGCGCCGTAGCGCCGCTGCCACAACCCGTGCGTCAGCATCACGGCCTGCTCCAGGCCCGGCGGGGCCGCCTCGTCCGCGCGGAAGTGACGGCCGAACAGCGGCTGAATGCCGAGGAGCGGGAACAGATCGGGCGTGACCGACCCGCCCCGCACGCGCTCGGCCGCCTCGTCGCCCGTGAGCGTGAAGTTCCGGCCCATGTAGCCACCGAGGGCGTCGAACGCGCCCGCGTCGCGGAAGTCCTGCAGGTCGAGGAGGGACACGGACGAGTCGTTCCAGCCCCAGTCCTCCGGCTGCTGCGCGTGCGTGGAGTACAGGGTGACCACCCGATCGCTGCGCTCGCCGAAGGGGAGCGGCCGAAGCACAAGCGCGTTGACGATGCTGAAGACCGTGACGTTGGCGCCGATGCCGATGGCGATCGTGACGAGCGCGGCGGCGGCGAACCCGGGCCGGCCGGTGAGCGACCGGCACGCGTATCGGATGTCCTGCAGCAACGCGCTCACGGGGGCCTCCTCGCGGGCGATGGTAATCAAACGCCGTGCCGCCTGTGGGCGTCGCAGGGCGGCCGGGAGTGACCGGCACGCGGCTCATCCTGCCCGTTCTCGCCGAGTGGGTGTCCGGTAACGAACACCGCCCGGTCGGTCAGAGCTCGCGGCCGAACTGCTCGAGGGCGACCCTGACGAGCTGGCTACGGGTCCGCACCCCGGTCTTGGTGAAGAGCACCTGGAGCGCGGCCTTGACCGCGCTCTCCGAGACGTTCAGCCGCGCGCCCATTTCCTTGTTCGCCAGGCCTTCCATCAGGAACCCGAGGATCTGGCGCTCCCGGTCCGTGAGCCGCACGGGCCGCGCCTCGTCCGATGCGCCCACCAGCTTGCGGAGGTAGTGTTCGTCGAGCAGCACCTTGCCGTCGAAGACCTCGCTGATGCTGCGCTTCAGCTCGTCGGCGGCGTGGTGCTTGTGGAAGATGCCGGCGACACCGGCCGCAATCATCGCCCGCGCCTCGCGATCGGGCAGGCCGGCGGTGACGAGGAGGATCTTGCCCGTGAAGCCGCGCGCCAGCAGCGCCCCCACGAGCGCATGGGCGGGCTCGTCGCCGAGCATGTAGTCCAGCAGCACCACGTCGACGTCCTGGGCGGGGATGGTCGCCAGCGCCTCGTCGATCGAGCCCGCGATGCCGGCGATGTGGAACTGCGGGTCGCCGGTGAGGAGACGCGCGAGGCCGTCCCGGAAGAGGGCGTGGTCGTCGACCATGAAGAGCCGGATGGCGCGCGTCTCAGCTGGCATGCCGCCTCCCGGCCTGGCTGCGGCTGACGAGGGGCACGATGACGCGGAACCGGGCGCCCCGGTCCGAGGGGACGTATTGCAGGTCCCCGCCGACGCTGCGGGCGAGCTCCCGCGAGATGTACAGGCCCAGCCCGGAGCCTTCGGACTCCGACCGGACCGGGTGGAGGTGGAAGAGCCGATCCGGATCGCTCACGCCGGGCCCGTTGTCGGTGATGGTGACGACCACGTCTCCGGAGGCGACCTCGGCCGCGACGATCAGGTGCGGCTCGGGCTGGCCCTCCACCGCGCGCAGGCTGTTCTGGCAGAGGTTGAGGAAGATCTGCAGCAGGCCGTGCGCCGTGGCGGCCACTGGCGGCAGCGGGTCGGGCACGTCCCAGGTGACGCGCCCGCCAATCTCCTCCCAGTCCGGCTCGATGACGACCCGGAGCTGATCCAGGACCGCCTTGAGGTCGGCGTCGCGTTCCCGCTCATCGGCGGGGTTCTTCAGATCGAGTGAAGCCAGCGTCATCAGCCCGTCCACCAGCCGGACCAGCGCGTCGAAGTCCGCGTTGCCGCGGACGTCCATCCGCTGCCGGAGATTCGAGCATACGACGGCAATTGCCGAGCACAGGTTGCGAATCTCGTGGGAAACGGAGCTGGCCAGCAGGCGGTTGTAGTCGAGAAGGTGCTGGAAGTGCTCGCGCTCGCGATCGCGGACCTCCTCCGACTCGTCCACGACGATGGCCGCGAGGCATCGGTCCTCGCCCTGGCCGTACACGGAGAACCAGGCGTGGATCGGGAAGTGCTGGTCGTTGTGGCGGCGGGCCCACCCCGAGACCGCGGTGCGGATCGTGCGGTGATCGGTCGCCACCTTCAGGGCGTTCGTGAACATGGGGAAGTTCATGTCCACGCGCGTGCCCACGAGGGTCCCGGCGCCGGCGCCGAGCATCTCCTCGGCAGCCCGGTTGGCGGCAAGGACCTCGGCGTTGCGGCCGATCGTGAGGATGGCGGCCGGGCTGCTCTCCGCCAGCATCCGCAGTTGCTCCTGGGCACGCCTCCGCAGCGTCTGCTCGGTCTGCAGCTTCGAGAACGCATCGAGCAGCCGGCGCCTGTTGTTGCTCATCTCGACGAGGAGCAGTCCGGTGCCGGTGTACGCGATCGAGGCCATCGCAAACTTGAGGAGGAACTCGACCTGGGACGCCGCGGGCGTGAACGGTGCGCGGGCCAGCGCCGCGAAGCACCCGAAGAGCACGATCTGCCAGCGATTGAGGACCGCCGACGCGATCACCACGGGAATCGTGTACAGGACGCCGAGCGAGAAATCGAGGCTGTAGTACCACTCGAGGGCGGCGAGCCCGGCGATCAGCAGGAGCGCCACCGGCAGCACACGCCGGCCCTGGATGGCGGTCTCGGAGATGGGCACGCCGAAGACGGACAGCCGTGTGGGCACAGGTCATTGTTCCTCCGGTCCACCGTCCGAGTTGACACCCGATGTCATCGGCGGGACCGTGATGTCCAAAAGATAGCCCGGCGACCTATCGCGCGATAGGGCCTGCCGGGCGGCGCGCGATCGCATTACCCGTCGAGAGAGCCCCGAACGATAGGGGTCTGCCGCGCCACTTGCGACGGTAGCCTGCCGTCACAGGTGGTGCGACACATGCTGGACCGTCTCAAGCTTTTCATGACCATCGTCGACAGCAGGTTCGAGGATCTCGAGCGGCACAACTGGAAGTCCACCGTCTACCGGGACTTCAGTGCGGGCCTCATCGTCGCCATGACGGCGATTCCCATGGCGATGGGATTCGCGATGGCGATGGGCATGCGCCCCGAGCAGGGCATCATCGCCGGCGCTGTCGCGTGCCTCGTCGGGCGCACGTTCGGCGGCTCGAAGTATCAGGTCTACGGTCCGACCGCCGCTTTCATCCCGGTGATCGCGGCCCTGATGGCGAAGTACGACCACGGGTTCCTGATCCTCTGCTCGCTCATCTCGGGCGTCATTCTCATGGGCATGGGACTGGCGGGCATGGGCCGCATCGTGAAGCTGGTCCCGAACTCCATCGTCGTGGGCTTCACGGTCGGCATCGGTGTCACCATCGCCCTGACCAACCTCGACTCGATCCTCGGGGTGCAGTTCGAGGCAGGCGGCCTGTTCGGCGTGCTGAACGGGATCGCGGCCAATCTCGGCAACATCAACGGGTATGCGGTCGTGATCGGGCTGATGACCTTCCTGGTGACGCGCTACCTGCTCCGCGTGTCGATCTTCATCCCGGCGCCGCTGATCGCGCTCGGCGTCGCCACCGTGCTCGGCGCGACGGTGCTCCAGGGCACCGGGCTCACGCTGATTGCCGACCGCTACGGTGAGATTCCGAACAACTTCTTCGTCTTCACCATGCCCACCCTGCCGGCCCTGTCCGGAGCCGTGATGGCCGATCTCGCCTACTTCGTGTTCGCGATTGTGTTCGTCTCGGCGATCGAGAGCCTCCTGTGCTCGTCGATGGCCGACCGGCTCGCCGGGAACACCCGCACGCCGTTCAACCCGGACAAGGAGTTCTGGGGCCAGGGCCTCGTCCAGGTCATCACGCCGATGATCAACGGGTTCCCCTGCACCGGCGCGCTGGCGCGCACCGCGACGAGCATCAAGTCCGGGGCCGTCACACCGCTCGCCGGCTACTTCAAGTTCGCCCTGAAGCTCGGCCTGGCGTACTACCTGGCGCAGTTTCTCAACCTGGTGCCCATGGCGTGCATCGGCGGCATCCTGCTCTGGGTGTCGACCAACATGGTGAAGCCCGCCGAGATTCGGCACGTCTGGAACGCCGACCGCGCCCACGGGCTGCTGATGGCGTACACGGCCATCATGGTGCCTGCGACAGATTTCCTGACCGGCGTGCTGTCCGCGCTGACGATCTACCTGGTGTTCCGGAAGAAGTTCGGCCAGGTGCCGGAGCCGGAGTCCAGGCCCGTCGTCAGGCCGGTGCCCGCTGGCGAGCCGGTGGCTGCGTGAGACCCGCCATGGCTGCATTCGAGGAACTCGTCGTCGCCGTGGCGGCCCCGACCGGGAACGCCGCCCTCATCGCTTACGCCGCTCGCCTTGCCGAGTTGGGCCGTTCGCGCACGGTGCGGTTCGTGCACGTCGCGGATTCGCAGTCCGACGTGGCCACGGTCCGGGAGCAGATGTACGCGGATCTCGGCTCCACGTTTCGTGGCACCCGGGCGGAGGTGGACTGTGACGTCCTCCACGGCCCGGTGAGCGACCGGCTCCTCGCCTACGTGACCGAGTTCCAGGCGGACCTCGTCGTCGTCGGCAGCCGACGCCGGAAGCTCGGATCCCGGCTGGCCATGGTCGGCTCGTGCCCGGTGGCGGTGCTGCCCGATGAGCGGCCGTCCACCCTGTCACACATGCTGATCGCCTTCGACTTCTCGCCGGCCGCGGCCGGCACGCTGTCGTGGGCGACCGACCTCATCGCCGCGGACCCGTCGATCCGCTGCACGGCGCTCCACGTGATGACGCACGAATCCACCGACCTGTTCGCGGGCCACGAGACCGCCGAGGCCCAGGCCGCCGAGATGAACCGGATTCTCGAGCGCGCGAACGTGCACGGCGTCCAGATCGCGACCCGGCTCGTCGAGCAGGCCCGTGGCGGGGACGTCGGGCGGTCGCGCCCGTTCTCGCTGGCCGCGTCCATCCAGGGCAGCGACGTCGCCCACACCATCCTCTCCGAAGCCGAGGCGTGCGGAGCCGACTGCGTGGTCGTGAGCACCCGCGGGCGCAGCCGATCGGCGTCGATCCTGCTGGGCAGCGTGACCGAGAAGGTCATCGAGCGCGCGGAGCTGCCCGTGCTGATCGGCAGGCACGGTCCCAGGAACCTCGGGCTCGCCGAGATCCTGCTGGGCCACACGTCAACCGCAGGTACCCTGAAGACGAGCTGAACCATGGCGACTCACCCCGACCTCAGACTGCTGTTTGCCACCGATCTCTCCCAGGCGTGCTTCCGCGCCGGCCGTGACGTCTCGCGGCTTGCGGCCCGGTGCCACGTCGACGTCACGTTCGTGCACGTGCGGTCGCAGGGCGTGCCCGCCCTGCTGGCCGAGAAGGCGCTCCGGGGCTTCGTCGTCCGCCTCAACCCGTCGTACACCCACAGGCCCCTGCTGCTCGACGGTCCCGATCCGGCGCAGGCCGTGGCGGATCTGTGCACGCGCTCGCGATTCGACCTGATCGTGGCCCCGCCGTCGGACGAGACGTCCCTGGCGCGCGTGTTCGGTCGCTCGTTCCGGGCCGGCCTTCTCCGGCGGTGCGCGGTCCCCGTGTGGTCCGGCGGCCCCGGCGTGGCGCCACCCGAGGCGGATCTCCCGTTCGCGGCGGTGGGGTGCGTCGTGGACTTCGAGGACGCGCCCGAGCGCCATCTGCGTCGCGCGTCGGCCTTCGCAAGGCGGCTCGGCGCCCGGCTCCACGTGGTCTCCCTGCTCCCGGTCATCGACGACAGCACCATCGGCCGGGTCGCGTCGCGGGCGCCGATCACCCCGGACGGCGCGATCGACGCGATCCGGGCGATGCTGCCCGCCAGCGCGCTGGCCTCGGTGGACGTCGCCGTTGACGACGGGCGCGCACGCCTGGATCGGATGCTGTCCCGATACGCCCTGGACGTCGTGTTCGTCGGGCGGCAGCAGTGGGTCTCGGCGTTCTGGCCGGCCCGCTACCCCAGGCACCTCGATCGCCTGGCCTATCCGGTCGTCTGCCTGGGCGGGACACCGGCGAGCGCGGCGTGGTCGTTCCAGGAAACCGCGGCCTGGGTACCCCCGATGGCGGGCGCCCCGGCGGCCACGGCTGCATCGCGGTAGCCTCTGCCGGGCGAGTGTCCCTCAGCTGCGCCCCCAGTACCGATAGAACAGCAGCTTCGCCGCCTCCGTGGACGCGAAGTAGAGGGCGACCAGTGCGAAGGCCATCGCGAGGTGCTGGGGAGCCGGGACGACGAACCCGAAGAGCTCGCGAAGCGGCCCGATGAAGGGCAGCGCGACGGCGGCCGTCATCACCGCCAGCGTCAGCCCGAGCACCGTCGCGCCTGGCGGCCTCGACCGCCAGAAGGGCAGCGCCGTCCGGATGGAGAACAACAGCACGAGCTCGGTCAGGACGCTCCCCATGAACCACATCGTCTGCAGGAGCGCCGGATTGTCGAACCGGACGAAGTAGCCGAAGAACGCGAAGTCGAACAGCGTGGAGATGGCGCCAAGGACAACGGCGACGGCCGTCAGCTCACCCACCTGGTAGCCGCGTGGGCGCTGGAGCTCGGATTCGTCCACGCTGTCGGCCGCAATCGAGATCATCGGGAAGTCGGACATCAGGTTGAGCAGCAGCACCTGGATCGGCAGCATCGGCAGGTACGGGATGAACAACGCCGCGAAGGCGAGCGCGTAGAAGTTGCCGACGTTCGCCGTCAGCGTGGCCCGGATGTACTTCATCGTGTTGGCGAAGATCTTCCGGCCCTCGCGGATGCCGTCCACGATCACCTCGAGCGACGCGTTCAGGAGCACCACGTCGGAGGCGTCCTGTGCGATGTCGGACGCGCCATGCACGGCCAGGCCCACGTGCGCCATCTTCAGCGCCGGCGCGTCGTTGAAGCCTTCGCCGAGAAAGCCCACGAGGTGTCGCTGTTCGAGCGCCTTGATGATCTCGAACTTCTGGGCCGGTGTCGTCCGGGCGAACACGTGGAACCGCTCCACGGCGGCGGCGCGTTCTTCGGCCGTCAGACGAACGAACTCGTCGCCCAGGAGCACCGCGTCCGGGTCGTCCATCAACCCGATCTCGACGCCCACCCAGCCGGCCACGTCCTTCGAGTCGCCCGTCACGACCTTCACCCGCACGCCGAGCCGCCCGGCCTGCTCGACGGCCGCCCGCGTCGTGGGCTTGAGCGGGTCGGCGAAGGAGATGACGCCGGCCGGCGCGAGCCCGGTTTCGTCGTCCGGGCCCAACGCGCGCGGTCCCGCCGCCGGGGACTCCTTCCAGGACACGGCGAGCACGCGCCGGCCTTTCCGCCCTTCGGCCGCCGCCCAGGCGAGCGCGGCCGCCTCGTCCTCGGCACCGGCGTAGAGCACCTCGGGCGCCCCGCGTGACACGAGCATCCCGCGACCGCTCACGCGAACGAGCACCGTCGCTCGCTTGCGGTGCGGATCGAACGGCAGTTCATCGACGAGTGCGATGCCCGCGACCTGGCGGCGCAGCGAGTCGTCCACGAGGGCCAGGATTGCCGAATCGTACGCCTGGTCCTGAACGCTGGCGCTGCCGCGGGCGAGCGGCACCATCACGGCATACAGGAGCGCCGACCGGGTGTCGCCGTGGATCCCGGCGACCGAGAGCGTGTTCTCGGTAATGGTCCCGGTCTTGTCCGTGGCCAGCACGTCGATCGACCCCAGGTCCTCGATCGCCGAGAGCCGTCGCGGCACGACGTGCTTCTTCGCCAGCGCCAGGGCACCGCGCGACAGCGAGATCGTCGTGACCAGGGGCAGCGCCTCGGGAATGGCGGACACGGTGAGGGCGATGGAGAAGAGGAGGAACTCGCCGGTGGTCACCGCGCTCTCGGTGACCAGGGCGTGCAGGAGGAACACGACCGGCACCGTCACCGCGACCAGCTTCAGGATGAACGCGCTGAACTGGGTGATGCCCATCTCGAAGGCGCTCGGCGTCTCGGCGGCGCGCATGGCGCCCGCGATGTCGCCCACCGTGGTCCGGTCCCCCGTGGCGAAGATGAGCAGATCGCCATCGCCTGCCACGACGGTGGTCCGGGTGAAGCCGATGTTCGCGGCGCCGTAGGCGTCCTGCGGCCGTTCGCCAAGGCCGCCGCTCCGCTTCTCGACCGGCGCCGTCTCCCCGGTCATCGCCGATTCGTCCACGGCGACGCTCTCGGCACGGAGGAAGTACCCGTCGCCCGGGATCGTATCGCCGGCGGACAGCAACACGATGTCGCCCGGCACGATGTCCCGTACGGGCACGCTGAGCGTACGGCCTCCGCGGCGCACGCGGGCCCGGCGCTCGATGAACTGTTTCAGCAGTTGGAGCGCGTGTTCCGCGCGGTACTCCTGCACGAACCCGAGCACGGCGTTGATGACCAGGAAGAGGAAGATCACCGCGGCGTCGAGGTACTCGCCGAGGTAGATGGCGATGGCCGAGGCGGCAAACAGGAGGTAGATGAACGAGGATCGAAACTGGCGCAGGAGAATCTCGATCGCCCGCGCCTCGATGCCCGTGAGCTCGTTGGCGCCGTACTCCCCGAGGCGCCGGCCCGCCTGATCCGTCGTCAGGCCGTCCCGTGTGGAGGCGAGCAGAGCCAGGGCGTCGTCGGGAGACCTGATGGCGATGTCCTGAAACGTCGGGGACATCCTCGGAGCCGGGCTCGGGCCGCTCACCCGCCAATCCTACGCGTGAACGGCGCACGCCGCCCGAGCAAAGCGCGATAGCATGCCTGCGTGACATCGATCCCCGGTCCCTGGGCACGCTGGCCCATCCCGCGCGGCGAGACCGAGGTCCACCCCCCGCCCGACTCGCCGTCCTACCGGGCAACGGAGCTCCGCCACCCCACACGCCCCCTGGTGATCGTCCCGCAGACCCTGACGGAGCTGACGGGGCCGGTCTACGGGCGCGAGTCGGTCGGCCCCCTCGACCACGACCTGACGCGCCAGCATGCCGGCGAGCCGCATGGCCAGCGCATCGTCATCGAGGGACGTGTGCTGGACGAGGGGGGGCGCCCCGTGCCGCAGACCCTGATCGAGATCTGGCAGGCCAACGCGGCCGGCCGCTACGCGCACCAGGTGGACCAGTGGCAGGCGCCGCTCGACGCCAACTTCACCGGCGCCGGGCGAACGCTCACCGATGCGGACGGCCGGTACCGGTTCATGACGATCAGGCCCGGGGCGTATCCGTGGCGCAACCACCACAACGCGTGGCGGCCCGCGCACGTCCACTTCTCGCTGTTCGGCCCGGCGTTCCTGACACGCCTGGTCACGCAGATGTACTTCCCCGGCGATCCGCTGCTGCCGCTGGATCCGATCTTCAACGCCGTGCCCGCCCGCGCGCGGGACCGCCTGGTCTCCACGTTCGATCTCTCACTCACCGAGCCCGCCTTCGCCCTGGGCTACCGGTTCGACCTCGTGCTGCGCGGACACGAGCAGACGCCGATGGAGGGACGCTGACATGTTGGGCCTCACGCCGTTCCAGACGGTGGGCCCCTACCTGCACCTGGGGCTCCGCGTCGGCCAACAGCCGATGACGGCGCCCGGCCTCACGACGCCCATCGTGATCCAGGGACGGCTGTTCGATGGGGCGGGGACGGGCATCGGCGACGGCGTGCTGGAGTTCTGGGCGCCGGGCTTCGACGGCATCGGCCGGGTGTGGACGGACGCCGACGGCGGGTACAGGCTCGCGGCCGTGAAGCCCGCCGCGCGAGTCGACGCGGAGGGCGCCGTCCACGCCCCGCACTTCGCCATTCGGGTGCTGGCGCGCGGCATCCTCACCGAGTACCTCACGCGTGTCTACTTCGACGGCGATCCCGACAACGCGCGGGACGTCGTGCTCCAGCTCGTGCCGGCAGACCGTCGCGCCACGCTCGTGGCGGTGGCGACGACGCCGTCCGAGTATCATCTCGACATCGTCGTGCAGGGCACGAGAGAGACCGTGTTCTTCGACGTGTGAGTGCCACCCCTCGCGACCCGCCAGCCGACGCCGCGCGCATGACCACGTCCGCTCACGCTCCGTTCAGTCCGCTCGGACGCCTGCAGGCGCTGCTCGACGTCGAGGTGGCGCTCGCCGAGGCGCTCGCGGACGCGGGCGTGGTGCCGGCGGCGAGCGCGGCGCCCATCCGCCGGGCGGCTCGGGCCGGCCGGTACGATCTCGCGGCGCTCGCCGCCGAGGCCGCGGAGGCGGGGAATCCCGTCATCCCGCTGGTCCGTCACCTCACGCGGCTGGTGGCCGCCGAGGACGCGACCGCGGCCGGCCACGTGCACTGGGGCGCGACCAGTCAGGACGTGATGGACACCGCGCTCGTGCTGCAACTCCGGCGTGAACTGGGCGCCATCGTCGCCACGCTCGAGAGGGCGGCCGATGCCGCGGCCCGGCTGGCGGACCGGCATGCGGCGACGCCGATGGCCGGTCGCACCTGGTTGCAGCAGGCCACGCCCACCACCTTCGGCGCGAAGGCTGCGGTCTGGATGCAGGGGCTCGACCGCGCGCGCATCCGACTGGAGGCCGCGCTCGATGGCGCACGCGATATCCAGTTCGGGGGCGCCACGGGCACGCTGTCCGCGCTTGGCGATGCGGGGCCGACGGTGGCGCGGGCCCTGGCCGCGCGGCTCGGGCTCCGCGTGCCCGACGTCGCGTGGCACACCGAGCGCAGCCGCGTCGCCGACGTGGCCTGCGCGCTGGGACTGACCTGCGGCACGCTCGGAAAGATCGCGCGCGACGTCGCGCTGCTGTCACAGACCGAAGTGGCCGAGGTGGCCGAGCCGTCGGCGCCCGGCCGCGGCGGTTCGTCGTCCATGCCGCACAAGCGTAACCCGGTGGCGTCGGCGCGTGCGCTGGCGGCGGCCGTGCGCGCTCCGGGCCTGGTGGCGACGATGCTGGCCGCGATGCCGCAGGAGCACGAGCGCGCGCTCGGTGGCTGGCAGGCGGAGTGGGAGACGGTGCCCGCGCTGGTCGCGATCGCGGCCGAGAGTGCGGCGGCGATGGCCGACACGCTGGCAGAGCTGCACGTGGACGAGGCCCGCATGCGCGCAAATCTCGACGCGGCGGGTGGCATGGCCCGCGCCGAAGGCCTGGTGATGGCACTGGCCCCGCACCTCGGTCGCGCCGAGGCGGCGCGCGTCGTGGAGGAGACCTGCCGTGGCGCCGCGACCGCGGCGCGGCCGCTCCTGGACGCGGCGGTCCACGCACCCGCGATTCGCGCGCATCTGGACGAAGCCGCTGTTGCGGCCGCCCTGGATCCGGCCGCGCTGACGACCACCGCACGCCACATCGTGCGCCGTGCCCTGGAGCAGCGGCGGCGCGACGGGAAGGGATCCGACCATGGATGAACGCCAGCGTCACGAGGCGGGCACGGCGAGGCGACGCGCGGTGCTGGGCGATGCCCACGTGGACCGCGCCCACGCGGCCGCGACACCGTTCACGGCCGAGTTCCAGGACCTCATCACGCGCTACGCGTGGGGCGAGATCTGGACGCGCCCGGGTCTCGACGAGCGCACCCGACGGATCCTCGCGATTGGCACCACCGTGGCGCTGGGACGATGGGAGGAACTGCGCCTGCACGTGCGCGCGGGGCTCGCGCACGGCGGGCTCACCGCCGACGACATCAAGGAAGTCCTGCTGCAACAGGCGGTGTACTGCGGCCTTCCGGCGGCCAACCACGCCTTTGGCGAGGTGGCGGCCATCCTCGCGGAGCCGCGTCAGGGCTGATCGTCCAGCGCCATGCCCCTGCACACGACCGACGACGGCTGCCGGCTCGCGTACGAGGTGTCCGGGCCCGACGAGGCCCCGGCGGTCGTGCTCTCGAACTCGCTCGGCACCGACCACCACCTCTGGGATGCGCAGATCGGCGTGCTGGAACCGCACTATCGCGTGTTGCGCTACGACACGCGGGGACACGGCGCCTCGGACGTGCCGTCCGGCGACTACACGATCTCGCGCCTCGGTCACGACGTCCTCTCGCTGATGGACCACGTGGGCATGAGGCGCGCGCACGTGTGCGGAATCTCGATCGGCGGCCTCACGGCGCTGTGGCTCGGCGTGCACGCGCCGGACCGCGTGGCTCGCCTCGTGCTGGCCAACACCGCGGCACGCATCGGCTCCGAGGCGTCGTGGGCCGACCGCATGCGCCTGGTGGACGCCGACGGGACCGCCGCGCTGGCCGAGGTGACGATGACGCGCTGGTTCACGGCGCGATTCAGGGAGGCCAGCCCCCTCACCGTCGCGCGCACGCGGGCGACGCTGCTGGCGACGTCTCGTGCGGGCTACCTGGGGTGCTGCGCGGCGCTGAGGGATGCCGATCTACGGGCCGACGCCGCCCGCGTCCGCGCCGAGACGCTGGTGATCACCGGCACACACGACGTGGCCACCCCGCCAGCGGACGGCGCATGGCTGGCCGGCGCCATCCCGGGCGCCACGCTCGTCGAGCTGGACGCGGCGCACCTGTCGAACGTCGAGTGCGCAACGGAATTCACAGAGCGGGTTGAGGGGGGGCTTCGCTAGGTGCGGGCTGGTGCCGACGGGTGCGAGCGGGTGCGGATAGGTGCAGGTGCGCACAGGTGTTGGCAGGTGCGGGCGGGTGCCGACAGGTGCGAGCGGGTGCGGACAGGTGCAGGTGCGCACAGGTGCGCACAGGTGCGGCAGGTGCGGCAGGTGCGGCAGGTGCGGCAGGTGCGAGCGGGTGCGGATAGGTGCAGGTGCGTGCCGGTGCGACGGAACCGGCGGGCGCACTTGTCACCCATCTGGCGGCAAGCACTTGTCTGCTCGCGCCGTGCTGGCACCCGCCTCACCCGCCGCACCTGCCGGCACCCGCCGGCACCCGACGGCACCCGCCCGCACCCGCACCCGCCTGCACCAGATCGCACCTGTCCGCACCCGCCCGCACCCGCACCCGCCTGCACCAGATCGCACCTGTCCGCACCCGCCCGCACCTGTGCTTCACTTTCCCCCTGGCTTACGCGCCTCCGGCACGTGCTTGTAGTTCAGGTTCGGTTGATGGGTCTGGAGGTGCTCCACGTCCTTGTTGTTCTCGTTGCACGTGTAGGGCAGCAGTCGATCGCCGGGCTTGCCGCGCGTGAACGTCCGGGTGATCGACCACGGCCGCGTGAAGTAGACGGGGTCGTCGTAGGTGACGGTCCACTGCATCGTGCTCGGGCTGGTCTTCTCGAACCGCTCCGTCAGCCGCAGCTGCGCGCTGTGCTCGTGGCCGGCGGTATCCAGCCAGCTCCGCTCGTCGATGCCCGCCGTGTCGACGACGAGCACGTCCCCCTCCCAGCGGCCCACGGAGTGGCCCATGAAGTACGGATACTCATCGACGTCGTCGGGATGGCCGCGGCCGTCCATGTAGATGGCGCGCCAGATCGACTGGTACTCGAACAGGATGCCGATGGTGTCCGACCCCTGCACCAGCTGGAACGGAAACGGCGCCGTGAACGCGCGTGACGGGCCCACCGGGAGGCAGAAGCCGGTGGGGTCCTTCGACGTGTCCACGGTGCGCCAGCGCTCAGCGCCGAACTCAGTGAACGGCGGCTCCCCGCCGAGCACCACGGACAGGTTGGGTGTGTACTGGTTCACCCAGAACCCGCTCAAGTCGGGACGTTCCGGCGCCGGCCCCTGCGCCCACGCGGCCGCCGCCAGCCCGAGCGCCAACCCACCCGCCAACCCACCCGCCAACACCACGCGTGCCGATAGCCCCGTCTGCATGCTCCTCGGGCCTTTCTCTTCCTGCTTCTCTCTTCCTGCTTCTCTTCGTGCTTCTCACTTCTCTCTTCCAACTTTTCACTTTCTACGGCCCGGGGGGCTTTGGCGCCCCCGGGCCGTAGTACTGTTGCCCACCGAGCACCTCGCGGCCATCGGCGAGGATGGCGGCCCGCATGTTCGCCAGCTTCTTGCCATTCCGCGCGAGATAGCCGTGGACGGTGACCACGTCGCCGACCTTCAAGGAGGTCTTGCGCCAGCCCGCCCGATACAACGAGGTGGGCGCGCCACCTTCAATGGCCCAGTTGGCGGTCGCTCCTGCCGCGTCCGTGACGTCGATGTAGAAGTAGATGTGCGGGTTCATCCACTCGATCCGTGTGACGGTGCCCTGCAGGGTCACGGTCTTCTCCCGGTCGTACTCAGCCGCGAACGAGTGGTGAGCCGCGATGGGTGGACCGGCGGTCCAGACGGCCAACGCGACGACGACGGCAACGACGCTGCGGTGCATGTGTTCACCTCCCTGGGCCCAAGCGGGTGAGTGCCCGGCGGAAGGGTATACCCAAGTGGTCGGGAAGGGAATCCGTAAACGACGCGAGGCGCGTCGCTCAGCGGCTGAGGCCTTCCCGCAGGAGCAGGGTTTCCACCCGCTTCCGGATCTCGTCACGGATGGCTCGCACCGTGTCGATCGGCTTGCCCTTCGGGTCCTCCAGCGGCCAATCGTCGCGATGGAGGCCCGGGACGTATGGGCACTCGTCCCCGCACCCCATCGTGATCAGCAGCTGAGCGTCGGCGGCGAGCGGCCCCGTCAGCGCCCGCGGTCGCGCGTCGCTGAGATCGATGCCCAGCTCCGCCATGACCTCGACCACTTCGGGATGCACGCGCTCCCCGGGATGGGTTCCCGCCGACCAGGCGCGTCCCCTGGCCGGGTCCACGAGGCTGTTGAAGAGGGCCGCGGCCATCTGCGAGCGGCCGGCGTTGTGCACGCAGGCGAAGATCACCGTGGTCATCGGTACAATTCGGGCGCGGTCTCGACTGTGGGAACCGTCGGCATCACCCGACTTCCACGACGGCCTCCAGGTGCGGCCGGACCTTCAGGGAGTTGGTGACCAGGCAGGTCTCCTCGGCCTTCGCCAACAGGCGCCGCGCCTGGTCTTCGTTCGCTCCAGCCGGCACCCGGAGACGCGCGCGCATCGCGAGTGCCGTGAACTGCGTGACCCGCTCGACGCGGTCCACGGTGCCGCTCACGTCGCACTCCAGGGACGACCACTGCAGGTGCGACATCTCGGCGATGGCCCGAAACGTCAGGATGAAGCAGTCCGCGACGGCGGCAACCAGCAGGGTCTCCGGAGACCATCTGTCCCCGGGCCCGCCGAACTCCGTGGGCGCTGCCGAGGGGATCGGGGGAAGCCGATGGCCCTCGAGGGCGATGTCGCCCTGTGCTGCGGCTCGTGCGACGACCGAATAGTGATGCGGAAACGGATGCATGGTCCTCCAATCAGGGCACGGCGGTGGCCATCGCCTTCACGATACTCCTATGGACGGAGCCCGTCGGAGAAGGGCGCGGCCGATCGCGCCGGCCGTCACGCAGGGTCGACTAAGATGGTGAGCGGTACGGGTGACACCGAAGGAGAGAACTCGATGAGCAGATTGTTCTGTGGGGGGATCGCTGCCGCGGGGCTGGCGTTGGCCGTGACGGCCGCGCAGCCAGCGGCGCAGGCTCCGGTCAAAGTGGAGATGAAGGACGCCCAGGGCCAGTCGATTGGCACCGCAACCCTGTCGGCGGCCATGGGCGCCGTCCATATTCAGCTCGACCTCAAGGGCCTGAAGCCCGGGGTCCACGCCATCCACGTCCATGCGGTTCCCAAGTGCGAGGGTCCCGCGTTCACCTCGGCCGGCGGGCACCTGAACCCTGCTGGCAAGAAGCACGGGTTGCAGAGCCCGGACGGCCCGCACGCGGGTGACCTGGAGAATTTCACGGTCGCGGCGGACGGGACGGCCAAGGGCATGATCATGACCAAGGGGATCACGCTCGGCGACGGGCCGACCTCGGTCTTCGCCAACGGGGGCACCGCGCTCGTGGTGCACGCCGGTCCCGACGACATGAAGACCGATCCCGCCGGCGCCTCCGGCGACCGCATCGCCTGCGGCGTCATCACGCGCTGAGATCGCTCGTACGGTCGAGGTAGGGCAGGTCCAGGGGCCTGAACTGCCTCGATTCTCTGTGTCGTAATTGCGAAATTTAGAAATATAGAACATAATGTCTTCGTGAACTCACCGCTCCGTGACTTCAAGGCCCAGATCTTTCAGGCCCTGGCGCACCCCACCCGAATCGCCGTCGTAGAGGCCCTGCGGGATGGGGAAATGAGCGCCGGCGCTCTACTGGCCCGGCTGTCGGTGGAGCCGGCCAACCTCTCCCAGCATCTCGCCGTCCTGCGGTCCAAGCAGGTCGTGGTGAATCGCAAGGCCGGCAACCAGGTCTATTACACGCTCCGCGACCCGGTGCTCGGCGAGGTTCTCGACCTGCTCAAGCGCTACTTCAACGCCCATCTGCAACAGAGCGCCGCGATGCTGGATGCGATGGACGCCGAACAGGGACGCCCCGAATGAGCGCGCGCCTCCCGGCGATTCCGTGGGCGACGTGGCGCCCCAAGCTCGTCGAGATGCTCCGCGGCTACGACCGGCGGACCCTGACCGCCGACGTCGTCGCGGGCCTGACGGTCGGCGTGGTGGCGCTCCCGCTGGCCATGGCCTTCGGCATCGCGTCCGGCGTCACGCCCCAGGCCGGCATCTACACCGCCATCGTCGGCGGGCTCATCGTGGCCATCCTTGGCGGGTCCAGCATCCAGGTGAGCGGCCCCACCGGCGCGTTTGTCGTGATCGTGGCTGGTATCATCGCCGCCCACGGACTGTCCGGGCTGCTGATGGTCACCATGATGGCTGGTGTGATCCTCGTGTTCCTCGCCGTCACGGGATTGGGCCAGGCCGTCAAGTTCATCCCGCGCCCCGTGGTGATTGGATTCACCAACGGCATCGCGCTGTTGATTGCCACCACGCAGATCAAGGACTTCCTCGGGCTGGCCATTCCCGAACCACCGAGCGAGTTCTTCGAACGGATGATGGCCCTGGCGGAAGGGCTGCCGCTGTGGAGCCCGACCGCACTGGCGCTGAGCGCCGGCTCGCTCGCCCTCGTGCTCCTCGTGCCCCGCTGGACGCGCCATGTGCCGGGCTCGATCGTGGCGCTGGCCCTGGCGACGGCGGCGGTCGCGGCGTTCGGGCTGCCCGTCGAGACCATCGGATCGAAGTTCGGTGGTATCCCGAGCGGCCTGCCACCGGTGGCGATTCCCGAATTCCGCGCGGACCTCATCCTGCCGCTCCTGCCGTCGGCGATGACCGTGGCGCTGCTGGCGGCGGTCGAGAGCCTGCTGTCCGCGGTCGTCGCGGACACGATGACCGGCGATCGGCACAACTCCAGCGCCGAGCTGATGGGGCAGGGGGTGGCGAACCTGTTCTCGCCGCTCGTCGGCGGCATTCCCGTCACGGGCGCCATCGCGCGGACCGCCACGAACTTCCGCTCGGGCGGCCGCACGCCGGTCTCCAGCCTGGTGCACGCGCTCACCCTGCTGCTGATCATCCTGCTGCTGGCGCCGCTGGCCACCTACGTGCCCCTGGCGACGCTGGCCGCCGTCCTCTTCGTGGTCGCCTACAACATGGGGGAGTGGCGCGAGATCGGCAGCATCTGGCGGCTGGACTGGGCGGACCGGTCGGTGTGGGCGCTCACCTTCGGTCTCACGGTCATGGCCGACCTGACGGTGGCGGTCGAAGTCGGGATGTCCCTGGCGGCGCTGCTCTACATCTACCGCGTCACCGACACGACGATCGTGTCCACGCTGACGCAGGAAGACATCGAGGACGGCCGCGTGCACATCCTGCAGGATCGGGAGGTGCCCGCGGACGTGACGATCCTGCGGATTCTCGGTCCCTTCCTCTTCGGGATGACCGACAAGCTCGCCGACGCGACCGCCGACCTGTCGGCCCTGTCGACGATCGTCATCCTCCGGCTGCGCAACATGACGGCCATCGACGCCACCGGCCTGCACGCGCTGGAGCAGCTGAACGATCGCCTCCAGAAGTCCGGACGGACGTTGATCCTCTGCGGCGCGCGACAGCAGCCCGCGGCGTTCCTGCACCAGGCGGAGTTCGTGGAGCACGTCGGCGAGCGGAACATCGTGCCCAACATCGAGATGGCGCTCCGGCGTGTCCACGAGATCCGCGGCCGCTTCTCCGGTCTCGGGGAGGAGTCCGCGCGCGACCTGGTGCGGGCGTCGCTGTGACCGCCGCATGGAGCAGGTGATGCCGCGCCGCCCCAGCGTTCGCCACCGCGTCCGACCGGCCCTCGAGTCCATCGTGGGCCTGGGGCTCCTCGTCCTGATGGTCGGGTGCGGACGGGCCCCGCAACCCCGGACACGGCCGTCGGCGGCTCCCGCGGAGACCGATCCGGTCTGGCACTATGAGGGCGAGGAAGGTCCCGAGCACTGGGGCGGCCTCACGCCGGCCTTCGCGGCGTGCCGCGATGGGCGGATGCAGTCGCCCATCGACATCCCGCTGCCGGTCCCCAGCGACATGACGCCCGCCCTCACGCTGCAGTTCCCGCCGGCCGCGCTGCGCATCGCCCACCACGAGCACGTCGCCGACGGGATCAACAACGGCCACACCATCCAGATCAACTACGACGACGGCGACACGCTCGCGCTCGGGGACGCCGCGTACGAGCTGGTGCAGTTCCACTTCCACCATCCCAGCGAGCACGCGTTCTCGGGCCGGCGGTTCCCGATGGAGATGCACATGGTGCACCGCTCGCCGTCAGGCAGCCTGGCGGTGATCGCGGTGCTGATCGCCGAGGGCGCGCACAACCCCGCGTTCGATCCCATCTGGCACAACCTGCCTGCGCGGAAGGGTGTCGAGACGCACTACGAGCACATCACCGTGGACGTGGACGCGCTGCTGCCCGCGACGCACACGTCGTACCGCTACGACGGATCGCTGACGACACCGCCCTGCACGGAAGGCGTGAAGTGGTTCGTCCTGACGACGCCGATCGCGCTCGACGCGAGGCAGGTGCACGCCTTCAGCGATCTGATCGGCGAGAACAGCCGCCCCGTGCAGCCCCTGAACGGCCGCGCCATCGTCGCCGACATCGTCCACTGATCGTCTGGCTTCTCACTTCTCACTTCTCACTCCTGACTTCTCTCTTCAGGCCGCGTCCTTCCGCGGCCTGCTACGGTCGCGTGGTCGTGAACAGGAACCCGATGGACCGCTGGATGGGGTTGTAGAACCGACCGTAGTCGGGTGACGCGACGTTGGACTGCACGTCCCGCTCGTTGCCCCGGTCGAAGGCGTTGTAGATCTTGAGGCCCGCCGTGAACTGGTATTTCCGGAACCGGATCGGCCGCGCGAGGGTGAAGTCGAGCGTCGAGACCGAGGGCAGGCGCCCGGCCTCGTTGCGGGTGCCCACGAAGTCCTGGAACTCGTTCACCGCCGACCACGGGAAGCCCGTCCGCCACTCGTAGACGGGCGAGAACACCCATTGGCCGGGCAGGCCGATGGAGCCGCGGATCAGCAGGCGGTGGGGCACGTCCGTCGGGCTGAGGGCGTTCTCGTTGGGCCGGATGATCGGGTTCCGGAAGTTGCCGAAGAACTGGTCGTAGTCGTTGAGCGCGCGCGTGCTGCGCGATCGCACGTAGGACACGGTGAGGTCGCGGTACTCGCTGGCCAGCCACCGGCCGGTCGTCTCCACCTCCCAGTAGCGCGATTCGCCCGAGGACGAGAGCGTCAGCAGGCCGCGGGTCACGTCCGGGTCGACGACGTAGGCGCGCACGCCGTTGCGCCGCAGGAACGACGCCTTGAAGAAGAAGCGTCGCGCGAAGCGCTGGTCCCACGCCACCGTCTGCACGATGCTCTCCGGCGTCCTGAGGGGCGTGGCGATCGTGGGCACGAACGTGACCGCGTCGCCGAACGGCGTCCCATCGGCCTCGAACCGCTCGACCGTCCGTACACCGTACTGCGTGAACGCCCCGACGGTGAGCGGCGTGCGCTCACTGAACTTCCCGATGCCGCCGCGCAGGATCGCCCGGCCCTCCGGCAGGACGCTGACGGCGAGCCCGAGGCGCGGCGAGTAGTTGACCCGCTCGACCACGGTGTCGCGGTCGAAGCGGAAGCCGATCTCGAAGTTCAGGCGGTCGTTGACGCGCCAGCGATCCTGCGCGAAGGCCGCGAACTCGGTGCCGGTGACCTCGGGCAGGGTCGAGGCGGGCGCAAACGTGGTCCGCTCGGCCAGCGACCCGTCCAGGCGGACGGCCTGCACCTCGCGGACGGCGTCGATGGCGTCGAAGCGGGAGCGCTGCAGGTCCACGCCGACCTTGAAGACGTGCTGGCCGCCCCAGCCGTCCTTCGAGATCGTCAGCGCTTCCACCACCTGCACGCTCGTGACCTTGCGATCCTGGCTGGTGAAGAAGTTCCCGCTCTGCGACTGCGGCGCGTACACCATCGGCAGGCTGCCCACGGGCTTCTGGTCGATGTCGAAAGTGCGCACGGCGAGCGTGGACTCGAGCACGGTGCTCGCGGACAGGATGAGCCGGTCCGCGAGACCGGTCGAGAGGCCTTCCTGCGTGAACGTCGACGTGGTCTCCGGCGGCCGGAAGGTCGAGAGCGTGGCGTTGGTGACCTTGCGCGGGAAGTAGATCATGCCCACGGTGAGCGCATGCCGGGGCGAGAACACCGCGTCGAGCCGGGTGAACGAGTCGAAGCTCTCGAGGCCGAGTTGCGGACGGTCCGGCAGGCTCCTCACCTCCGTCCGGGCGAAGCGATACTGGAAGTACTGCCCGAAGAGCAGCCGATCGCGCCGGAGGGGGCCCGACATCGACAGGCGGGGCTCGAAGCGGTTGATGAACGCGAAGCCCCTGCCGAAGCCGGGCACGAGGTTGCCGGGCTTGACGGTCCACTCATTGGTGCCGCGCCTGGTGCGCACCTGCGTGACGCTGGTGGAGAAGCGCCCGAATTCCGCCGCGAACGGGTTCGAGAGCACCTCCACCGATTCCACGGCCCCGCTCGGCAGCTCCAGATCGAAGTCGCCCGTCGAGGGATCGTTCAGGCTGGCGCTGCTCACCTGCAGCGCGCCGGTCGTGGGGCCGCCGCCCTTGATGCGCAGGCGGCCGTCCGGCCCGCGGATGATGCTCGGCAGCACCGTCAGCAGCGACTGGAAGTCGTCGCCGGCGAGCGGCTGGACGTCCATCTTGTTCCCCGTCAGCACATCGCTGACGGCGACGGGCTGCAGGCTCTCGGTGGGGGAGTTGGCCGGCGCGACGACGTCCACGCTCTCGCGGACGAAGGTCAGCCGCATCTCCACCAGCACCTGGGAGGTGGCGCCCGCGGTCACGTCGAAGGCCGTCGTCTCGGTGTCCTCGAACCCGTCGCGGAAAGCGCGCACGAAGTAGCGCCCCGGGGGCACGTCGGGGAACGTCACCTGCCCGATGGTGTCGCTCCGCGTCTCGGCGATGACGACGTTCCCGTCGCGGCTGAGGAGCTCGACGCGCACGGCCGGAATGCGCAGGCCCTCGACCGTGATGGTGACCACCACATGCCCGGTGTCGGCAGGTTGTGCGGCCTGCGTCTGTGGGGCCGCGGCCGGTGCAGACTGTGCGAATGCCGCATGCACGTGCAGCAGGGCGGGAAGCGCGATCGACCAGAGGGTGAGGAGTGTCGCCACGGACGCAAGGATGAGTCTACCCGCAAGCCGAGCCATCCGGCGTCCACCGCGGCGATTCGGCTAGAATCCAGACGCCGCTGCCATGCACATCGACGCCCGGTTCCATCCGGGGCAGCGCTGGGTCAGCGTGACGGAGCCGGAGCTCGGCCTCGGCGAGGTCCGTGCCGTCGGGCCGAGAACGGTCACGGTGTACTTCCCGGCCACAGGTGACACGCGTCAGTACGTGGCGACTGGCGATGCCCCCGTGCGTCGCGCGGCATTCCGGCCCGGCGACCGAATCGCCACCGTCGCCGGCCGCGAGGCCGTCGTGCACGCGGTCACCGAACGCGGTGGCCTGCTCTATTACGATTGCGGCGATCGGGAGCTGTGCGAGACCGAGTTGAGCCACGCGCTCGGGTTCAGCGGCCCCGCCGAGCGCCTCTTCGCCGGCCAGTTCGACACCTCCCAGGAGTTCGAGCTCCGTGCCGCGGCGATCGGGCACCAGTTCCGCCGGCGCCGCTCGGACGTGCGCGGCTTCACGGGGGGGCGAATCGAACTGCTGCCCCATCAGCTGGGTATCGCGGCGGAGGTGACCGGCCGGCTCATCCCACGCGTGCTGCTGGCGGACGAGGTCGGCCTGGGCAAGACGATCGAGGCGTGTCTCATCGTCCACCGACTCCTGCTGACCGGGCGGGCCGGGCGCGTCCTGGTCATCGTGCCCGAGACGCTCGTGCACCAGTGGTTCCTGGAGCTGCTGCGACGGTTCAACCTCTGGTTCCACATCTTCACCGAGGCCCGATGCGTGGCCATCGAGGAGGCCCGCCCGGACGCCAACCCGTTCCTCGACGATCAGCTGCTGCTCTGCGACCTGCGCCTGTTCACGGAGAACGCCGCGCGGGTGGAGCAGGCGATCGGCGCCGGGTGGGACATGGTGGTGATCGACGAGGCGCACCACCTGCGGTGGACGCCGGACGCCGCCAGCCCGGAGTACCTGGCCGTCGAGCGGCTGGGCCAGGCGTCACCGGGCCTGCTCCTGCTCACCGCCACGCCCGAGCAGCTCGGCGTGGAGGGCCACTTCGCCCGCCTCCGGCTGCTCGATCCGGACCGCTTCCACGATCTCGGCACGTTCGTCACCGAGACGGCCGCGTACACCAGGGTTGCGCACCTGGTGCGGCTGTTGAAGGACGGGATCGAGCCTGGCCCAGGGGAGCGCGCCGAGTTCGCGGCGATCCTGGATGATCCGGACGCGGCGATCGACACGGCGCTGTCGGGTGACCCTGCGGTGGTCTCCGGGTGGATCGAGCGCCTCCTCGACCAGCACGGTACCGGTCGCGTGATGTTCCGCAACACGCGGGCGACGATTGCCGGGTGTCCGGTGCGCGTGGCCCACCTGCACCCGTTGGCCGTGACGGGCGCGGCGCGACACGCGGCCCTGGCCCGCGAGTGGGCCGCGGACACGTCGGGCGACGGTGCGCCCTCGGCGACCGTGTCCCTGGCGCACGACCCGCGCGTCGGCTGGCTCGTCACCCTGCTGCAGTCGCTGGCGCCACGGAAGGTGCTGCTGCTGTGCCGCACCGGGCACAAGGCGGTGGCGATCGAGCGGGCGCTGCGGCACCGCACGACCATCCCCATGGCGTCGTTCCACGAAGGCATGACGCTCGTCCAGCGCGATCGCGCGGCGGCAGCCTTCGCCGACCCGGATGGCGTCCGGCTCCTCATCGGCTCGGAGATCGGCAGCGAGGGGCGCAACTTCCAGTTCGCGCACCACCTGGTGCTCTTCGATCTGCCGCTCGACCCGGCCCTGCTCGAGCAGCGGATCGGGCGCCTGGACCGGATCGGCCAGCGCGAGGTCATCCAGGTGCACGTGCCCTTCATCCGTGGCAGCCACCTGGAGGTGCTCACGCGCTGGTACCACGAGGGCCTCAACGCCTTCGAGGCGCACGTGCCGGGCGCGGGCGAGTTGTCCGTCCGCTTCCAGCCGGACCTGCTCGATCTGATCGAGCGCATCCAGACCGATGGCGCGGCCGCGATGGCGGCCCTCGACCGGTTCATCCCGATCGTTCAGGAGGCGCGACGCCAGGTGGCGGCTCGCCTCGACGCGGGACGCGACCGCCTGCTCGAATGGAACTCCTTCCGGCCGGCGCTTGCGGCGCGCATCGCCGAGGCGATCCGTCAGCAGGACGAGGATCGCGCGCTCGACGCGTTCATGCTCGAGGCGTTCGACCTGTTCGCGATCCAGGTGGAGGAGATCGCGCCGCGCACGTGGCGGCTGGGATCGGCCGGCGTGCTCGTCGACGACTTCCCGGGGCTGAAGGCCGAGGGCCTGACCTGCACCCGCGACCGTGCGCGGGCCCTGCTGCGGGAGGACCTGCAGTTCCTCACCTGGGATCATCCGCTGGCCACCGGCGCGCTCGACATGCTCCTCGGCTCGGAGCGCGGCAACTGCGCGTTCGCGCGATGGCCGGATCCGGACGCATCCGCGCTGTACCTCGATGCGGTGTACGTCCTGGAGTGCCTCGCCCCGGCGGCCATCCACGTCGATCGCTTCCTGCCGCCGACGCCCGTGCGCGTCATCGTCGACCATCGCGGCGTGGATGTCACAGGCAACGGCATGCCGGAGGCGCTGGCGCGGGACCGCCGTCCGGCCGGCGGCCGGGCGTTGGTTGCCCGGGCGGATGTCCGCGACACCCTGCTGCCACGGCTGCTCGACCGCACACGCACGCTCGCGGGACAGCGCGTCCCCGTCATCACCGCCGGCGCGCGCGACGACATGCACGCGCGGCTGCGGCACGAGGTGAGCCGGCTGCGCGCGCTGCAGAAGGTCAATCGCCTGGTCCGCGACGAGGAGATCGCCCGGTTGATCGACGAGGAGGAGGCGCTCGATCGCGCGATCGGTGGCGCGCGGCTCCGCCTGGACGCGGTGCGGCTCGTCTATCGCGGGCCGTAGCGTCCGGCCGTTGCGTGAATCCCGCGGCGCAGACGCTCGGGACCTTCCGCTGGCAACTGCAGCCCTACTGCAACGTCCTCACGGTGACCATCGTCCAGCAGGGCGGCCAGTACACGGTCGATGGCACCGACGATCAGTGTGGGGCCCAGGAGAAGGCGAGCGTCCGGGGCATGGCCTTCCAGAACCCCAACAGCACCATCGGCTTCGGCCTCACCATCGTGACGGCGCCGGGTGGCGCCCCGGTGCACGTGGATGCGTCGATCCTCATGGCCACGCTCAATGGCAGGCGGCAGGACAGCAGCGGCAACGTCGGCACGTTCATTGCCGATTCCCGCCCCGGGCGTCGTCATCGCGAAACGACTACCTGACACCTGCCTCACAGGCGCACATCCCCATGTCCGGGACCCGCGGGTTCACCGTCTCGCCGGGAACGTTCACGGTCCTGCTGGTGTGCCAGACAGTGGCCGGCACGATCTCCATGCATGACACGAGCCCGACGGCGATGTACGTTCCGCAGTGAGGGTGGCGTAGGCGGCACCTGGCCGGCCGTGAATGTGGAACGCGGGCAGGGCTAGAATTCCGGGGCAGATGGCTGCCCACGACGCAACCGCCCTGCTCGCCAGACTTCGCCAGCAAGGCACCAGCCGCGCCGAGGCCACCGAGGGGCTGGCCGAGCTCCTGTACCCGGAGCTCCGGCAGATTGCCGCCCGGCTGATGCGCCGCGAGCGCGGGGGCCACACGCTGCAGCCGACCGCCGTCGTGCACGAAGCGTTCATGCGCCTGGTCGATCAGCAGGCCGTGGAGTGGCAGGACCGGGCGCACTTTCTCGGCATCGCCGCCCGCGTGATGCGCCGCGTGCTGGTGGATCACGCCCGGCGCCGCGGTTCGGCCAAGCGCGGCGGCGGTCACGATCGGGTGACGCTGGACGAGGGCGTCCTGGGCGGCGAGGACGCCGCCTTCGAATTGCTCGCGCTCGACGATGTCCTCTCGCGGTTTGCGACCTTCGACGCCCGCAGTGCCCAGGTGGCCGAGCTCCGCATCTTCGGCGGCCTGACGGTGCACGAGGTCGCCCACCAGCTCGGCGTCTCCGCGCGTACCGTCGACGGCGACTGGGCCATGGCCCGCGCCTGGCTCGCGCGCGAGTTGACGGGCTGAGCTTGCGGCCCTGCCGCGGCCCTGTGGTAGCGTCTGCCCGAGCACGCATGGATCCCGATCGGTGGGGCCGGATTCGCGCACTGGTCGATCGGTTCGGCGGCCTGGCCCCGGAGGCGCGCGAGGGGCCCCTGCGCGCCGCGTGCGGCGGGGACGAAGCGCTCTTCGCGGAGGTGCAGTCGCTGTTGTCGCCCCGGGAGGGGGCCGCGGCCCTGCTCGACGGGCTCGTCTCCCGGGCCATCACGACCCTCTTGGAGGCCCCCGTGGTGGGCCGCATGGTCGGGCCGTACCGCGTCATTCGCGAGATCGGCCGGGGCGGGATGGGCGCCGTCTACCTGGCCGAGCGCGCCGACGGGCAGTTCGAGCAGCGGGTCGCGCTCAAGCTCATCAAGCCCGGGCTCGACACCGAACACTTCCTCCGGCGCTTCCGCGCCGAGCGCCAGATCCTGGCCCGGCTGCAGCACCCGCACATCGCGCGCCTGCTCGATGGCGGCCTCGATGCGGACGGGCAGCCCTACTTCGCGCTCGAGTACGTCGAAGGCGAGCCGATCGATCGTTTCTGCCAGCGCCACGGCCTCGACGTGGACCAGCGGCTGGCGCTGTTCCAGGACGCCTGCCGCGCGGTCATCTACGCGCACGCGAACCTGGTCGTGCACCGCGATCTCAAACCGGCGCACATGCTCGTCTCGCCCGACCGCGAGGTCCGCCTGCTCGACTTCGGCATCGCCAGGATGCTGACCGACGATCCGTCGGACACGCCCGGGCTGACGCAGGTCGGCATCCAGGCGCTGACGCCCGAGTACGCGTCGCCCGAGCAGGTTCGCGGCGAGGCCGTGAGCACCGCCACCGACGTCTACTCGCTGGGTGTGATCCTGTACGAGCTGCTCACGGGCAGCCCGCCGTACGATTTCGACAGCCGGACGCCGGCGGAGATCGAGCGGGTCGTCTGCGAGCGGGAGCCTGTCAGGCCGAGCGCGCGCGTCGGTCGGCAGTCCCCGGGACCGCACGTGGCCGGCCCCGTGGCCACACGTGTGCCGGCCGGCGACGTCCGGCGCGTGCGGCGCCGCCTGAGCGGCGACCTGGACGTCATCTGCCTGAGGGCCCTGCACAAGGATCCGGCCCGCCGATACCAGTCCGTCGAGGCGCTGTCGGAGGACATCCGCCGCAACCTCGCCGCGCTGCCGGTGCGCGCGCGCCCCGACTCGGTGGGGTATCGGCTGGGCAGGTTCTACTCGCGCCATCGCCTCGGTGTGGGCGTCGCCGCGGCCGTGGCCGTGGCGTTCACGGCCCTCGGCGTGTACCACACCGTCCGGATCGCGCGCGAGCGCGACCGGGCCCGGATCGAGGCGGCGAAGGCCGCGCAGGTGTCATCCTTCCTGCGGGGCCTCTTCACGGTGTCCGATCCATCCGAGTCGAGGGGACGGACGATCACCGCGCGCGAGCTGCTGGACCAGGGCGCCGCGCGGCTGGATCGCGAGCTGGCCGGCCAGCCCGAGGTCCGCGCCTCGATGATGCTCGTCATCGGCGACGTGTACCGCGCGCTCGCCCAGATCGACCCGGCGCGGGCGCTGCTCGCCGCGGCGCTCGAGGAGCACCGCCGGATGTTCGGGCCGGATCACGAGCGGATCTTCGAGAGCCTCGATGCGCTGGGCACCGTGCTCCAGGATGCCGGCGACGTGGCATCAGCCGAGCCCCTCTTCCGGGAATCACTCGCCATGCGGCGGCGGCTGCTCGGCCCCGTGCACGAGAAGGTGAGCGAGACGCTGGCCCTGCTGGCGTTCCTGCGCGAGACGCGCGGTGACATGGAGGAGGCCGAGCGGCTCGGCCGCGAGGTCGTGTCGATGAACCGCGAGCTGTACCCGACCGACCACCCGCGGCTCACGAAGGCCATCGCCGACCTGGCGGGCCTGCTCCGGCGCATCGAACGGCCCGGCGAGGCCGAGCCCCTGCTGCGCGAGGCGCTGGCGTCACAGGAGCGGCTGCTCGGCCCCGACGACCTCGATGTCGCGAGCACGCAGCGGAACCTGGCCGCGCTGCTGCGCGACCGCGGCGCGTTCGACGAGGCCGACGCCCTCCTGCGGCAGGTGATCGAGACGCGACGACGGGTTCTCGGCCCCGACCACCCGGAAACGGCGGTCGCCCTCAACAGTCACGCCGTGCTCCTCGATCGCAAGGGCGACGTGACGGGCGCGATTGAGGCGTACCGCGAGTTCCTCCGTGTCATGGACGCCGTCCACCAGGGACGACCGCACCCGGACCTCGCCGCCGGGCTGAGCAACCTGGCCGGCAGCCTGCGTGTGGCGGGCCGGATGGACGAGGCCGCCGAGGCCTACCGGCGCTCGATGGACGTCGTGGATCGGGTGCTTGCACCCGAACACCCCAACCGCGCGTTCGCGCGCCAGGGCCTGGCCGTCACCTACATCGACGCCGGCCGCTTCGCGGACGCCGAGCCCCTGCTGCGCGACGCGCTGGCGATCCGGCGCCGGGGCCTCCCGGCCGGGCACCGCTACATCGGCGAGACCCTCGTCGAGCTCGGCGTGTGCCTGACGGGGTTGACGCGGTTTGCCGAGGCGGAGCGCCACCTGCGGGAGGCGGTGGCCATCTTCAGCGACGGTCCGGCGCGCGACGAGGCCCGCGCCGCACGCGCACGGGATCGCCTCGACCGTCTCTACGCCGCCTGGGGTCGCCCGCCGCGGGACGCGGCGCGGTCGGACCGGCGCACCGCCCTCGGCGCCGGATCGGCCCGCCCGTAGCCCCCGCGCGGTGCGGGCTGTCGTCACCCGAGCCACCCGGGCTTCCACGTCGCCTCGAACACGCGCAGCAGGTTGCCCCCGAGGATCTTCTGGATGTCGGCGTCCGACAGCCCGTGCGCGCACAGGCACTCCACGAGCGCGGGGACGTCCTGGATCCCGTTGAAGTCCGACGGCTGCCGGTTGTTGGTGTCGGGCGGCTGCGCGATCGCGTCGAACCGGTCGGTCACCGTGCCGTAGGGGAGCGCATCGGGGTTCCGGTCGTGCTTCGGATACGCGCCCATCGTGCCCATCGAGTCGGTGGAGACGCCGACGTGGTCGATGCCCACGAGATCGACGGTGTGGGCCACGCCGCGCCACCAGTCCTCCAGCGTCGGCATGCCAGGCGTGCCGGCCCAGATGAGGGGCGCCCAGGTGGTGACGCACACGACGCCGCCCAGCGCCGCGATCGCCCGGATCTGGTCGTCGTCGATGTTGCGCGGGTTGTCCGCCACCGCCTTCGGGTTCGAGTGCGAGGCGATGAGCGGCCGGGTGGCCACCGCGCACGCGTCCAGGAACGTGCGCCGGCCGGCATGGGTGAGGTCGATCGTGATGCCGTAGCGCTCCATCTCGCGCACCATCACGCGGCCGAGCTGGCTGAGGCCCCCGTCGTGCCGCTCGAGGCAGCCGTCGCCGAGCAGGTTCTTCTCGTTGTAGGTGAGCTGGCAGATGCGCAGCCCCAGCTGCTTCCAGACGAGCAGCATGGACGGGTCCGCGCCGATGAAGAGCGAGTCCTGCGACAGCAGGATGTGCGCGAGCTTGCCTTCGGCCTTCGCGCGGCGGATGGCGTCCGGCGAGTCGCCGAGGCAGAACGTGGGCTCGTCGTGAATCACGCGCAGGAAGTCGCGCACCCGCGGCCAGGTCTGCGCCGCGTCTTCGTTCGGCATCGGAATCGTGAGCGCCACGGCGGTGAGGCCGGAGCGGTCGGTGCGGTCCGTCCGCCGCAGCAGGTACTGCACGCAGGGGTCGATGATGACGGACTCGCGGTGGAGGCGGGCGGCGCGTTCGCTGATCGGCATCTCTACATACTGATACAATACTGACATGAAGCGCAAAGTCGTCAAGACGGGTTCGTCGCTCGCGGTGACGCTGCCGCGCGAGGTGGTGGCCGAGTTCAAGCTCAAGCCCGGCGACGAGGTCGATGTCTCGGTGCACCCGCAGACGAGCGCCATTGTCATCCGGGCCGGGGTGCGGTACTTCGAGGACGGCAAGGTCACCAGGCGGTTCAAGGAGGCGTCGCGCCGCGTGCTCGACCGGTACGACAAGGCCTTCGAAGAGCTGGCGAAATGATCGTCTACCTGGACGTCGTCCAGATTCTCGATCTGCATCAAGAGCAGCTCGGCCGGTACGGCGGGCTCAGCGGGCTCCGCGAGCGCGGCGCGCTGGAGTCCGCCGCCGCGCGCCCGGCGATGACGTTTGGAGGGGAGGACCTGTATCCCGAGGTGCCGGAGAAGGCCGCGGCGCTGATGCACTCGCTCGCGCTGAACCATCCCTTCGTGGATGGCAACAAGCGGGTCGCGGCCCACGCCGCCGTGCTGTTCGCCCTCGTCAATGGCTTCGAGTGCGTGGCGACGCCGGACGAGCTGGTCGCCATCACCCTCGACGTTGCGAAGGGCGTCGTCGAGGTCGAGGCCCTCGCCATCTGGTTCCGTCAGCGGCTGCAGCCGGCATAGCCGCGCGGATTATTTCAAGCTTGCAACATCTCGCCCGTTGCTGCCATGCTGTCGGCCACCCGGGCGGACTTCGGCGATGCGCGTGGCATGTCTCGGCGGCGGACCAGCCGGCCTCTACCTGGCCATCTCGCTGAAGCTGCGCCAGCCGGCCCACCAGGTCGTCGTGGTGGAGCGCAACCGCCCCTACGACACGTTCGGCTGGGGCGTCGTCCTCTCGAACGAGACGCTCGACAACCTCGACGGCAACGACCCGGCCACCGCGGCCGCCATCCGCCAGTCCTTCGTCTACTGGGACGATATCGCGGTCCACTACCGCGGACAGGTGATGCGATCCGGGGGCCACGGCTTCAGCGGCATCGGCCGGCGGCGGCTGCTCAACATCCTGCAGGACCGTGCGCGCGAGCTCGGCGTGGAGCTGCGGTTCGAGTCCGAGATCGAGGGCCTGGCGGCCTGGCGCGACTGGGACCTGGTGGTCGGCGCCGATGGCGTGAACTCGAAAGTGCGCGCGGAACTGGCCCACGTCTTCACGCCCGACATCGACGTCCGGGCCTGCAGGTACATCTGGCTCGGCACCCACCAGAAGTTCGACGACGCGTTCACGTTCGTGTTCGAGGAGACGACGCACGGATGGGTGTGGGCCCACGCGTACCAGTTCGACGCCGACACGGCGACCTTCATCGTCGAGTGCTCGGAGGAGACCTGGCGGCGGTCCGGCTTCGACCGCATGGACAGCGATCAGACCGTGGCGGCCTGCGAGCGGATCTTCGCGGGCAATCTCGGCGGTCATCGGCTGATGACCAACGCCCGCCACCTGCGCGGCTCGGCCTGGCTCAACTTCAACCGGGTGCTCTGCGAGCGTTGGAGCCACGAGAACGTCGTGCTGCTCGGCGACGCCGCGGCCACGGCGCACTTCTCGATCGGATCGGGGACGAAGCTGGCCATGGAGAGCGCCATCGCGCTCGCGGAGTACGTGAACCGCGAACCGGATCTGGCCTCGGCGTTCCGGCGGTACGAGGACGAGCGGCGCACCGAGGTGCTGAAGCTGCAGAGCGCCGCGCGGAACTCGGTCGAGTGGTTCGAGGAGGTCGATCGCTACCTGCACCTCGACCCGGTCCAGTTCAACTACTCGCTGCTCACCCGGTCGCAGCGCATCAGCCACGAGAACCTCCGGCAGCGGGACCGTCGATGGCTGGCCGGCGCGGAAGCGTGGTTCGAGGAGAGGGCCACGGGCGTGGCTCCGGCCACGCCGCGCGCGCCCATGTTCGTGCCCTTCCGCGTGCGCGGCGTCGAGCTGGTCAACCGCGTCGTCGTGTCGCCCATGGACCAGTACCGCGCGGTGGACGGCACACCAGGAGACTGGCACTTCGTCCACTACGCCGAGCGCGCGAAGGGCGGCGCCGGCCTCGTGATGACGGAGATGACGTGCGTGACGCCGCAGGGCCGCATCTCGCCGGGGTGCACCGGGCTCTACGCGCCGGAGCACGAGCAGGCCTGGACGCGCATCGTGGAGTTCATCCACGCGGAGACGCCCGCCAGGGTCGGCATGCAGCTCGGCCACTCCGGGCCCAAGGGGTCCACGCAGCTTGGCTGGGAGACGTCCGAGGCGCCGCTCGCGTCGGGTAACTGGGAGGTAATCGCCCCCTCGGCCGTGCCCTGGTCCCCGGCCAACCAGGTGCCGCGCGCGATGACGCGGGCCGACATGGACGAGGTGTGCGCGGCGTTCGTCGCCTCGGCGCGCATGGCCGACCGCGCCGGCTTCGACTGGCTGGAGCTGCACTGCGCGCACGGGTACCTGCTGTCCGCGTTCATCACGCCGATCACGAACCGGCGCACGGACGAGTATGGGGGCAGCCTTGGGAACCGCATGCGCTTCCCGCTGGAGGTGTTCCGGGCGGTCCGGGCCGCGTGGCCCGAGGCGAAGCCCATGTCGGTGCGCATCTCGGCGCACGACTGGGTGGGCGCGGCGGGCATCACGCCGCCCGACGCCGTGGAGGTGGGCCGGCTGTTCGGCGAGGCCGGCGCCGACCTCATCGACGTTTCCGCAGGCCAGACGTCGATCGATGCGAGGCCTGTCTACGGCCGGATGTTCCAGACGCCGTTTTCGGATCGCATCCGCAACGAAGCGCGGCTGGCCACGATGGCCGTCGGCAACATCTACGAGCCGGACCACGTGAACTCGATCCTGATGGCGGGCCGGGCCGATCTGGTGTGCCTGGCGCGTCCGCACCTGGCGGATCCCTACTGGACCCTGCACGCGGCGGTCAGGCTGGGCCATGACGGGGCGGTCTGGCCGAAGCCGTACCTGCCGGGTCGGGACCAGGCGCGCCGGCTGGCGTCGCGGGTGGAGACAACGGGGAAGGTCTAAGAGCAGGTGCACGGGTGCAAGGGTGCAGGGGTGCAGGGGTGCAAGGGTGCAGGGTGCAAGGGTGCAAGGGTCGTGCGTGAGCGACGGTCGGCGCCGGTGGCGAGCGCGATGTCGAAGCAGCGCCTGCGCCTGTGGCTGCGGTTGCTGCGTGCCGCGCGCGCCATCGAGGGCGAGCTGCGGGAACGCCTGCGCGTCAGGTTCCGCATGACGCTCCCGCAGTTCGACGTGCTGGCGGCGCTCGCCCGCGCCGGAACCGGCATGACGATGACCGACCTGTCACGCCAGCTGATGGTCTCCAACGGCAACGTCACCGGCATCATCGAGCGCCTGGCCGCCGAGGGCCTGGTCACGAGGCGAACGCCGGCCGCGGACCGTCGCTCCGTGCGCGTCAGCCTCACGAGGCGCGGCGCCGGGACGTTCGCGGAGATGGCCGCGGTCCACGAGCGGTGGGTGGACGAACTGCTCTCGGAGTTCACGCGGACCGACACCGAGGCGCTCATCGCGCACCTCGATGGCCTGGCCGGCCGCATTCGGGAGAGGAGACCGAGCGCATGACCATGCGGGACTTCACGCCACGCCACTTCGCCTGGCGCCTGGACGAGGGGATCGCCACGATCCGCCTGACGCGGCCGGAGCGGAAGAACCCGCTCACCTTCGACAGCTACGCGGAGCTGCGCGACACCTTCCGCGCCCTCGCCGACGCCGACGAGGTCGCGGCCGTCGTGTTCGCGTCGAGCGGCGGCAACTTCTGCTCGGGCGGCGACGTGCACGAGATCATCGGCCCGCTGTTCGAGCGCGACATGAAGGGCGTGCTCGCGTTCACGCGGCTGACCGGGGACCTGGTGAAGGCCATCCGTGCCTGCCCGCAGCCGGTGATCGCCGCCGTGGACGGCGCGTGCGTGGGCGCCGGCGCCATGATCGCGCTCGCCGCCGACCTGCGGTTCGGCACGCCCACGGCGAGAGTCGCGTTCCTCTTCACGCGCGTGGGCCTGGCGGGCTGCGACATGGGCGCGTGCGCGATGCTGCCGCGCGTCGTCGGCCAGGGCCGGGCCGCGGAGCTGCTCTACACGGGCCGCACGATGAGCGCCGAGGAAGGCGAGCGGTGGGGGTTCTTCAACCGGCTGGTCGAGGCCGGGGAGCTGGACCAGGCGGCCGACGACCTGGCCAGGCGGCTCGCCGGGGGCCCGCGCTTCGCGCACATGATGACCAAGACGATGCTCGACCAGGAGTGGTCGATGAGCGTGGACCAGGCCATCGAGGCCGAGGCACAGGCCCAGGCCCTCTGCATGCAGACGCGGGACTTCCGCCGCGCCTACGACGCCTTCGTCGCGAAGGCCACGCCCAGGTTCGAAGGCAACTGACGGATCCGCGCCATGGCCGACACGAGCTTCTTGTCCTGGCCGTTCTTCGAGGCCGCGCATCGCGAGCACGCGCGCCGGCTCGATCGGTGGGCGACGGATGCACTGGCCTCGGTCGATCATCACGATACGGACGCCGCCAGCCGCGCCCTCGTGGCCGCACTAGGCCGGGACGGCTGGCTGGGCGTCACCGCGCCACCGCCGGATGAGCCCGACGCCCGGCTCGACGTGCGGACGCTGGCGCTCTCGCGGGAAACCCTCGCACGGCACGACGGCCTCGCGGACTTCGCGTTCGCCATGCAGGGGCTCGGCGCGGGGCCCATCTCGCTGTTCGGGTCCGTCGATCAGCGGCGTGCATGGCTGACCCGGACGCGCGCCGGCACCGCCATCGCCGCCTTCGCGCTGACGGAACCGGCGTCCGGCTCGGACGTGGCGGCCATCTCCACGGCGGCACGCCGCGGCGGCGACGACTGGGTGCTGGACGGCGAGAAGACCTGGATCTCGAACGGCGGCATCGCGGACGTCTACGTGGTGTTCGCGCGCACGGGCGAGGGGCCCGGTGCGAAGGGCCTGAGCGCGTTCATCGTCCCGGCCGCCACGCCGGGCCTGTCGGTGACGGAGCGGCTGGCCGCCATCGCACCGCACCCGCTCGCACGGCTGCGGTTCGACGGTTGCCGGGTGCCGGCGACGGCCATCATCGGCGCGCCCGGCGACGGCTTCCGGATCGCGATGGCCACCCTGGACGTGTTCCGCGCCACCGTCGGCGCGGCGGCCCTGGGCTTCGCGCGCCGCGCGCTCGACGAGGCGGTGGCCGTGTGCCGCTCGCGGCAGCGCTTCGGCGGGCCGCTGGCCGATCTCCAGATGGTGCAGGGCCACCTGGCCGACATGGCGCTCGACATCGACGCGTCGGCGCTGCTCGTCTACCGCGCGGCCTGGGCGAAGGACGCGGGCGCCGCGCGCATCACCCGCGAAGCCGCGATGGCCAAGCTCCACGCCACCGAGGCCGCCCAGCGCGTCATCGATGCCAGCGTCCAGCTGCACGGCGGAGACGGTGTGCGGTCCGGCCACGTGGTGGAGCGGCTGTACCGCGAGGTCAGGGCGTTGCGCATCTACGAGGGTGCCTCGGACGTGCAGCGCGTGGTCATCGCGCGCGCGGTCCTGGCTGGGGATGGAGCGGCATGAGGGCGGCATGAGCGGAGGAACCGTGCGCCTCGGGCCGAGCGCCCACCTCGACACGTTCACGCGCGACCGGCTTCCGCCAGCCGACCAGTGGCCGCACCTGCTGATCGACCGCCCGGAGTTCCAGTATCCCGAGCGCCTGAACGTGGCGGTGGAGCTGACCGACCGCTTGGTCGAGCATGGGTTCGGCGATCGCGTGGCCCTCATCGGCAACGGACGCCGGCGCACGTACAAGGAACTGGCCGACTGGTCGAACCGGCTCGCGCACGCCCTCGTCGAGCACTACGGCGTGCGGCCCGGGAACCGCGTGCTGATCCGCTCCGGCAACAACCCGGCGTTCGTCGCCGCGTGGCTGGCCGCCACCAAGGCAGGGGCCGTCGTGGTCAATACGATGCCCATGCTGCGCGCCGGCGAACTGTCGAAGATCGTGGACAAGGCCGAGATCGCCCTGGCCCTCACCGACAGCCGCATCGCCGACGAGCTGGTGGCGTGCGCGAAGGGCAGCCGGTTCCTGCGGCAGGTCGTGCCTTTCGACGGCACGCACAACCACGACGCGGAGCTCGATCGTGTCGCGCTCGACAAGCCCGTGCGCTTCGAGGCCGTGCCGACCGGGCGGGACGACGTGGCGCTGCTCGGCTTCACCTCGGGCACCACGGGGGAGCCGAAGGCCACGATGCACTTCCATCGGGACCTGCTCATCATCGCGGACGGCTACGCGAAAGAGGTGCTCGGCGTCACCCCGGACGACGTGTTCGTCGGCTCGCCGCCGCTGGCCTTCACGTTCGGCCTGGGCGGACTGGCGGTGTTCCCGCTGCGGTTCGGCGCCACGGCGACGCTGCTGGAGAACGCGTCACCGGCGAACATGATCGAGATCATCGAGACCTACAAGGCCACGATCTGCTTCACCGCGCCTACGGCCTATCGCGCCATGCTCGCCGCCATGGACGCGGGCGCGGACCTGTCCTCCCTGCGCCTCGCGGTGTCGGCGGGCGAGACGCTGTCGCCGCCGGTGTTCTACGACTGGGTGGAGAAGACCGGGACGCCCATCCTGGACGGCATCGGGACCACGGAGCTCCTGCACATCTTCATCAGCAACCGCATCGGCGACGCCCATCCCGGCTGCACCGGGCG
>Ga0268299_1000662_pt1 | contig 93712 bp, 77 predicted proteins | sample NOBtaG_FD_193484 | JGI IMG/M metagenome (GOLD analysis project Ga0268299, IMG submission 193484) | Activated sludge microbial communities from bioreactor in Nijmegen, Gelderland, Netherland - NOB reactor | ecosystem: Engineered > Bioreactor > Aerobic > Activated sludge | place: Netherlands...
GGTAACAGATCACGTAATCAGGTTCGGCCACGGTGGCCGGGTTGTAGCGGATCGTGTGCATCGGGAGCGGGCCGCGGGCAACCCGCACCGCAGACATCAGGGCCAGCGATCGGTCTTGCACAACGTTGACGGGCCGACCGGTCTCCGCCTCAACTCGCGCCATCACATGTTGTCTGGCCGCCTTCGGGTCCATTATCCGCATCCTTCTTGCGCCTGTCGGGCCGCGTTCTTGTGAGCGGATTGTAGGCGACCGGCCCCGATTGCGCGAGGCCGATGTGTAGAAGATGCACCTGATTTACTCGCTCAATCATCGGGCCACTGAACGCGGGTGATGCAGGAACGCTTTGGGGCTGTCTTCTCGGCATGCAGATCGGGTGACTCGCGGAACTACTCAATCGGAGGAGGACGACGGCCAGCCGGGCAGGCTGGGGGGCCACGCGCCGCGCTCCGCAGTGTGACGTACGTTCGACTCCGATCCGAATTTGACTGGTTTTGGCATGTCAGTGTGTCGTCACTCCAACGCGCATGGTCGCTGCGACAAATGCAGGTGGTGCAATGTGTGTTAGCGCCTACGAACGTGAGGTGATCGTTAACGGCCAAGGTCGCGATATCCTTGCACGATTGGGCAGTCAGCCGACTCGCCGCGTATGCACTTGCAGTGTAGTCGGCCAACTTCGCATGCCCACAGATAAAGGCAGGAGAGCACGTGCTCGGGCGTCCAGTCCGGTCGACTCGCCGCGATGTCTCGGGCTCCGTGCACGAGATGTACTGCGAGCGCGCGTCGTGTGGCTGCGGTAGGTCGAAAGGACTCGGGAAGGAGGTCGTGCCGCCGCAGTAACAGGGTCAGATAGGTATCGAGAATTGGCACAGGACGCCCAAGCCAGAACAGCGCAACCATGCTTGCAGTCTGATCGCCGACGCCCGGCACGGACTTCAGGGACCTGATGATCGCGTCGTTGCTGAGGCTGGAGAAGTTTCTCGTGTGGACGTGTGCAACGAGACGCTTCACGATATCGATTTTGGCGCGCCAAACGGGACCGCGTGTTGGATAGTCCATTAGGGAGTCTGCGACTACGCTCCCGAGTCGATCGAATCCTTCGTCTGTCCATGGGTCCTTCACCGCGGGGTTGAAGTTGTCGCGCCGTTGGTAGTACCGCACGCTGGCCAACGCCGCGAGGGCACGATTTGATAGTGGCCGATCGGTTTCTTCTGCTACGATTCTCGTGAGCATTGTCCCGCCAGAACCTTGTGTCTGTGCCCATGTCGTCAGTGCACCCATTTCGTCCAGCAGCCACTTTTCGGATGCAACCTTCATGGCCAAATCGGGCATCGCGGCCAGCCGCAAACGGACTAGCGTGTACGTGGCAACCTCGCGACTTGCTTGCTGAATCAGAACGGCCTCCATTGCGCGATCGGCGCCGGATTGGTTCCGCTCCCAGTCCTTGCGCTGAAGGCCGGGGATTACTGCGAGCACGTCAAACAATTTCGACACGCTGAAAGATATCATGCTTTCCGCCTAGTCGGATGCAACCAAATGGGCCAGGACCGCAACTCGCCAGCCTGGGCGGACTCAAACGGTCGGGCTCAAGTGTTCTAGCGGCGAGTGCATCGACTCGCTTGACGCCCTGATGACGAACCCGGAGGTCGAATACTGTCGCTGGCGCAACTCTTGTCGTCGAGGGACCAAAAATGTCAGGGCACGGCGATGCCGGGCCGCGGACGGGCCAATGACGTCCGGGTCATGAGTGAATACCCTGAGATTCCTTTGAGCGAGTTGAGAAATGGCCAAGGACGAGACGTCCAGCTTGGGAATTGCCGATTCGGCTCCGAAGTGCTTGTGACGTACGGCCTTATGGCCGTTTTTTGACGCAAGAACGAGGTTTGCAAGGTTTGACTTGGTCACTTTGCTGTGAACAACAACACCACCATGTGGCGACTGACCATCATTGTGACTAACTTCTTGCACTCCTCGCGGCCTAGACGACACTCGCGCCAAGCTGGCAGTCGTCGATTGCCACGAAAGACCCTGTGGAGGATGACTACTAGTCTTCGAAGCTGGGCGTCGTTCCGCTTTCGGGATGACCCTACCTCCTGCAATGATCGTCGCCGCCGCGGTCTTGAGAGTGGCCTAATAAACGAACAGTTCGTTCACCTATCCGCACAAGGCGACGCTTTGGATTGATCGATTCGAGGCTGTCAGGGTATGCGTGTTTCGTCGGAAGGTTTTGCAGATTCACAACTTGGCGACACGTGGCAATCTGCCATAACCGATTGTCAAATCGTTGTTTAGAGATTCGAATACAAGAGTTCGATGGGGTAATTCTTGACCTTTTGACGAGTTGTGCACGAAAAACCCTCGGAAGAATGCCAGTCAACGTAGGCGGCGTTGCGCTACATCAAGTGCGTTGCCTCCCCAGAATTGGCACATCTAAACTAACGCCTTTATCGCGACAATGTTTAATTTCCATTTCCGGGTTAGCCACTCGGTCACGATTAGACTTGCGGGGACACGAGCCTTTGACGCTCGAGTTTTGCAGACTTGCGAGGCGAGGCGAAAGATGGCTCAACCGCTTACCAAGCACCACCGGAATGGAAAACGCTATGAACGCCCTCCCGACATCGAACGCCTTCTCGACTTAGCCCTGAAGCTGGCAGGTATCGAGCTGAAGAAACGGGTTGCCATCCCCGACCGTGATGACCCCGGCTTCCTTTCTTCCGAGTGTCTTGTTCATTTGATGCGCGACGCCCGCAAACGAAAAGATCAGAATACCATGGACTTCATCATGCCCTGTCTGTTGTCTCGCTGCGAAGAGACCCTCCGAACCAAAGTTCCGGACACCAAGTACAAGGATGCAGCCAATCTGCGCGATGAAATTCTGCAAGAGTTCGCTGCCCTGTTTGCTGTCGATGGAACAGCCCAAGACAAGCACCAGCAGTTGGATTTCTTCGAGTGCAAATTCAATCTCGCCTTCGCCACGTTTCGGCGTGATGCCGTCTCTCGCGAGCGCACCGAAGGAAAGCTCTTTCCGGGCATGCCTGCGTTTGTCGAGCAAGAAGACTCCGTCTCAGACGATGCCACTTTCTCGAAACTCGCCAAAGTCCTCGGACAACCAGCGACCCACGAACACAGGCTGCTTTTGGCGGAACTCAACCATGCCATCGACACCCTTCCTCCGGATGAACGACAAGCTGCCGTCCTTCATTGGCGGGTCGGATATGAAATTGAGTCCGAAAATCCAGACAAATTGACAGTCGCCAAACTCTGCAATGTCACCGGTAAGACAATCTATAATCGTCTTAAACGCGCGGCTCAAAAACTCTCGCGATTCAAGGAGGAGGCATGAACATGTCCTCAAACAATCACTCCTTGCCGCTGATCGACATTCTCTACAGCTTTTCACTCGATGAACGCGGCGTGAATGCCGAGGTGCTTGATGAGTTCATCCAGCTGTATCCTCAACATGCGACAGCGTTGACCGACTTCGCCATTGAACTAGCGGTCGATTCACTCCTCGTTGAACCTGTGCGCGAAGGATCCACCGCGGCGTGCAGCGACACTGGCAAACGCAGCCCATCGGTGGCCAGGGCCATGAGTCACTTTCAGAGCCTCATGTACTCGCTGGACCGGACCGACGCTGTGGACCGCAAGCACGCATCGAATAGTGTTAGTGTTCCCAATCCGTTTGCGACGTTGGAACAACGGGAATTCCGCGACTTTGCCAGAGATCTTCAGGCCAACACCGTACTCGTCAACAAGCTCCGCGATCGGCAGATCGAGCCGCAGACATTGACAAGAGGCTTCATTCAGAGGGTATCAGACCTCCTGAGGACCAAGTTCGAAGTCATCGCTGCTCATTTCGCGGCGCCTGCGTCGCCCAGACTTGCAGGCGAATTCTACAAAGCCGACGACAAGCCGGTCATCGGCCTTCGACAAACATTTGAAGAAGCGGTACGAAGTTCAAACCTGACGGAAGAACAACAGCGACACCTCTTGAGTCTCTGATGCTATGGATGTGTTTGAACCCATCCGAGAAAATGCCTATCAGCTTCATTGCGAGCTGAAAGCAAAGGGTATTGACACACTCAATCCCTCGGCGATCGCACATGCAGCGATCGGCACGCTGGACCTTGAATTCGCGAGTCTGCCCTCAGGGGATCCCGCCCTCAAAGGGGCACGTGCCGTATTCGATGCCCAAAGCGGCACGGTCTGTTGCGAACGAACGGATGAGCCGGCCACCGAAGCGCTCCTGATCACGCATGAGATTGGTCATGCACGCCTTCATGCGGGCTCCACGAACTGTTCCCAAGATGACATCGATCCATCACGTTCAACAGAAGCAGCCCCGGTCGGCCTTCAGCGCGTGGAAGATTATGGTGCCAGGGAACGCCGTGAACTTCAGGCGAATGTATTTGCCCGTGAGCTATTGCTGCCGAGGACCTTAGCGCGGGAGCTGTATGTTGAAAGAGGGATGACCGCAACGCAAATTGCCGAGCGGACGGGGTTGCCCAAAAACCTGGTTCGACAGCAGCTGTTCGATGTACTGCTCCTTCCTTCGAAATCAGATGCACGACCAGCCGCGCGTCGGACCGAGCGGAAACCACAACCCGACCCGTCCCAGGATACGGCGGCGGCACACCGTGGTTCACCGTTCCAACTCCAGGCCGGACCCGGAACAGGCAAAACCCGCACGCTTGTCAAACGGATCTACTCGCTTCTGGATGAGGGAGTTGCCCCCGCGTCGATCCTGGTCCTCACGTTTTCGAATCGAGCGGCCGGTGAACTCTCCGAGCGCATCAGTGCAACTGCACCCGACCAGGCATCACGCATCTGGATGGGAACGTTTCACGCCTTCGGACTGGACCTTGTACGACGCTACCACGATAGACTCGGCCTCTCCCCCAATCCTCCGCTCTTCGATCGCAGTGACGCAATCGAGGTGCTGGAGGAACTGCTGCCAACCTTGCCACACGTTCATTATCGCGACTTGTGGGATCCGGCCCGAATTCTGCGGGATGTCGTTACGGCCATTTCGCGGGCCAAGGACGAGGTTGTTACCCCCGAGCGATATCGCGCACTCGCCACCGAAATGCATGAGGCGGCTCCGAGCGACTCACGAAAGGAAGCTGAAAAGTGCATTGAGATTGCACGCATCTACGAACTGTATGAAGAAGCGCTGCGCCGTTATCGCGCCGTCGATTTCGGCGATTTGATCATGCGGCCCACGCTTCTGCTCGAAGAGGACGCTGCCGTTCGGACCTCAGTCCAGCTCCGCCACCGTCACGTTCTCGTTGACGAGTATCAGGACGTCAATCGCGCCAGCGCACGATTGCTTAAGTCGATCGTCGGCGATGGCAAACGGCTCTGGGTGGTCGGCGACGCAAGGCAATCCATCTACCGATTTCGGGGCGCATCCTCGGCCAACATGGTGGCGTTCAGCCAGGACTACTCAAACTCACTGACCGACCAACTCACCATCAACTACCGATCAACCGAGCAAATCGTAGGAGCCTTTGCCGGAATGACCCGCCACATGGGCGCATCCACGGGGATGTTACCCCTGACACTCACGGCCGACCGCGGTTCGGGAGCGAATGGCGCCGAGATTCGCCGCTTCGAGACGCTCGATGATGAGATCGGTGGGATCGCGGCGAGCATCAAGGAGCTTGAGGATCAGGGCACACCCTTGCGCGACCAGGCCGTGCTGTGTCGTGGAAACAAGCGACTCAATGAAGTCGCCGCAGGTCTGCAGGGACGTGGGATTCCCATTTTGCATCTGGGGAGTCTTTTTGAGCGCGATGAGGTCCGCGACCTGCTCTCCTTGCTGAGCCTTGTTGTCGACCCGTTTGGTGCTGGCCTCGTACGGGTTGGGGCGATGTCGCGATACGGCCTCACGGTTCAGGATGTTCAGATTGCCGCGAGCCACCTTCGCCAGGCCAACAGCTGGGGAGCAGACCGATTTATCGATGTGTCGAAATTACAGGGAATTTCCGAGGCGGGCGCCGCAGGATTGGTGAAGCTGGCAGGTGATTTGCAATTTGAGCAATCGTCCTCGGCCTGGGAGGTACTGGCTACCTACCTATTGGACCGTTCGGATCTTGCGCGAGCATTCTCTAATACCGGGTCCATCACCGACCGGCTGAAGGCGGTCGCCGTCTGGCAGTTCCTCAACTTTGTTCGCGAACAGGGCATCGCTGGCGCGGGCCTTCCCATACAGAGAACGCTCGACCGTGTTCGTCAGCTTGTACTGCTTGCCGAAGAGCGCGACCTCCGGCAGGTGCCCGCAGCGGCGCTTGACCTGGACGCCGTGCGGCTCATGACCGTGCATGGGAGCAAGGGCCTGGAGTTTGAAGCCGTACATATACCAGGTCTCACCGTTGCGAGCTTTCCGGTCAGCAATCATGGTCAACGATGTCCGCCACCAGTCGGGATGATTGAAGGCGCGGAAGGGCTCTCGGTTTCCGCAGAGGCCGAACGGGCGCATGACCATGAGGAAGAGTGCCTGTTCTTCGTCGCCATGTCGCGGGCGCGAACATTGCTGCGCATCTATCTTGCGAAAAAACAGCCCAACGGAAACAACCGGGCCCCGTCTCCATTCCTCGATTGGATCCCGATGGGGTTTCGGCGGGAGGTGGTCAATCCGCCGAACGTGCCTTTGCCTGCCGGTGCGCGGAGTGACCGGGCCATCGAGATCGTCTTTCCGTCCACGTGGCGACTGACGGACAGCAAAATTCAACTTTATGAGAAGTGCGCGCGTCGGTTTTTCTTCACGCATGTCCTTGGCCTCGGCGGAGCTCGTAAGACAACCGCCTTCACTCAAACGCACGATTGCATCTACAAGCTCATGCGCTGGCTTCGGGATGCCCGTAAGGGCAGGGTGCCAACCCTCGAAATGGCCGAAGCCGCCTTCAACACCATCTGGAAGGCGGACGGCCCTACTACGCACGCCTACGCCGCCGACTATCGCAAACTCGCCTCGCGCCTGATCAAGGTCCTGGTCGACGCTGGCGCCGGCCGGCGGTTTCGGGACATGGAGCCGCTTTCCATTGATTTTCCCAAGGGCCGTGTAATCGTGGAGCCCAACGAACTCACAGAGCTTCCCGACGGGAAGGTCGCGATCCGGCGAGTCCGCACCGGCTACAAGCGGAGCGATGAATACGATCGCCTTGATTACACGCTCTATCACCTCGCCGGCCAATCGCACTTCGGTACCGAGTTTCTTGTCGAGGCGCTCCATTTGACGGACGCAACGGCCGAGCCAGTGTTGATCTCGCCGCAAAAAATGAAAAACCGCCGCGACAAGAGTGCCGGAATGGTCTCCGCCATTAGCCTGGGCCAGTTTCCGGTAAAGGTCGACTCTGTGACCTGTCCCCGCTGCCCGCACTTCTTCGTTTGCCCCACAGCCCCCGATGGGCGGCTCACCCTGTCCTGAACAATTTTTCGCCCGCGTTTCCGGGTTGAACGCGCCACCGCGATTAGTCCTGCGGGTGATGAAACACGGCAATGGGGCCGTCCTCACCGCGGGAGTTCAAAGATGAATCCGATCAGCATTTTCTATCAAGGTGAGGGCATCCGAGAGATCGAACACATCGAGGCCAGCGCCGAGGACACGTTCGGCGCAGTCAAGGCGCGACTTTGCCAGAAGCACGGACTCGCGCCGGAAGCGGTCCTCTTTCTCGAGGATGCCGAGGAACCGCTTGACGAGGCCGTCCGCGTACGCGACCGCGCCTGTCATACAGGTGTAAAGCTTCACCTTCACCGCTGCCGCCTGGTCAAGGTGACCGTGACGTTCAACGGCGAATCGGTGAACCAGACCTTCACGCCCGGCACGACCGTCGCCTGCGTCAAGTTCTGGGCGGCAACCAAGTTTGGAATGAGTCCTGAAGAGGCGGGCGAGCATGTGCTTCAGATCGCCGGGACCCATGACCGCCCTCGACCGGGAACGCACATCGGCGCTCTGGTCTCGTGCCATACCTGCAGCATCGCCTTTGCCTTGGTTCCTGACGAGCGCATCAATGGCCGGCCGGAGGAATTGGCGTGAACGCTCCGGACGAACGCGCTTTCATTGTGGATGTTACGAAGGCGGCCTTTCGACTCGGACAGGCGGATGGCCGCTGGCGATTGCGGGAGATCGCGTGGCCGCTTGTTCTGATCGAACTCATTGCGAAAGACCAGCGCATATTCGTTCTGCGATTCAATTGCGAGGGTTACCCACAGACCCCGCCGACGGCGAGTCTGTGGGACCCGGATCGCAACGCGATCCTCGCATTCGACAAGTGGCCCAAGGGTGCAGGCGGCCGCGTGTCGTCAGTCTTTCGAACTGAATGGAAGGAAGGTTCTGCGCTCTATCTTCCCTGCGATCGTGCAGCCCTGCCCGGACATGAAAACTGGCGCACCGAATTGCCTTCAAAAATCTGGCGACCCGCCGAAGGCATCGTGCAATACCTGGAACTCGTACATGAACTTCTCCATTGCCGGGATTATTCGCCGATTGTTGTCGCCGCAGCATGAACTCTCCTGTTCGTGGTTGTTGTGGCGGCGCCTGCTGGCGAGCCTCCGTCATCGCGGTCGCAACGCAACGCGAGAAAGCGGCGCATTCCTGCTTGGACGACGATGCGGCCGACGTGCCCACATTGTCGACTTTGTGCTCTACGATGACCTTGACCCGAACTGCCTGGACACGGGCATCGTCAGAATTGACGGCCGTCACTTTGGGGAGCTGTGGCAGATTTGCGCCCGCAGGAGCTTGTCCGTTGTCGCGGACATTCATGTCCACCCCGGATCTGCGCAGCAGAGCGATTCAGATCGCAACTATCCCATAATCGCGCGCGCCGGCCATCTTGCGCTCATCCTGCCGAGGTTCGCGGCCGCACCCATTCGACGGACCGAGATTGGAATCTATCGTTATCACGGTGCTAAACACTGGAACGCCATTTGTGATGCGAAGCGTCGCGCCTTCTTTCACATCGGACTCTAGGAGCAGCCATGTCGTCCAACTCAACTCCTTCCGCTGATACGCTTCACCGTCTGATTAAGCAGTCGCTGGACAACGGAACTGCGGCCACGCTTGCCGATGCCGAAGCACTCTTTCGGACATACCGGCTGGCCATCGCTATCGCCGCCGAGGAGGCGGAGCAAGCCCAGCATCAGGCAGCGCTCCTCACCGCTGTTGCGCTGGCACGGCGGGTGTTTCTTGGCGGGGTTTCGGTGGAGTGTGAAACGGATGTTCCGATTCGCGTCCCGCTTCCCGTGGGTTGCACACTGTTCGAGGCCGTGAAACAGCTCGGCGGCACCATCGAAGCTGCACCAGCAGGAACTCCGCGCATTTCAATTGGCGGAGGGCCAAGCCCTCAGTCCGATTGCTTTCATGTTCGCACCGCGTGTTCCGGCTGGAGGGGAGGATTAATTCCTGCCCACAACTGCTTCGCGGCTTCAGGTCCGCCAGCAATTCCCATCGCCGCGATGCTGGCCGCGGCTCTCGCCATCAACGAGGCGTTCCTCCATGTCGGCGCTGCTACGCCTTCCGCGGGACAGCGCGTTTTGGGATTGTCGTTGTGGCGACCATCAGCGGACGTGGATTGGCTTTGCCCGAGCGCGGACGAACCTGCACTTCAGTTCTTGCCCACTCGGCTTTGGTGCATCGGACTTGGTCACTTAGGGCAAGCTTACATCTGGGGCCTGGGTTTACTGAACTACCCGGACCCGTCCAAGCTGACGCTGCTTTTGCAGGATACTGACCTGATCACTCCCTCTACCGAAAGCACGTCTATTCTGACGGAATCCAGGCTCGCCGGGCAGAAAAAGACGCGGGCTGTCGCCGCCTGGGCCGAACGTCGAGGTTTTTCAACTTTGATTCACGAACGACTGTTTGATGCTGATTTTAGACGCAGTGCTGAAGAGCCTTCGATTGCATTGTGCGGTATCGATAACGCGGTCGGGAGACGAGCGCTCGACCAAGTTGGTTTTGACTTAGTTGTTGAAGTAGGGCTCGGCCGCGGACATCGTGACTTTCGGAAAGTCCGGCTTCATACGCTTCCCGGCTCCCGCCAGGCTGCAGAATTGTGGCAGGGGTCGGTGGCCCGCGAGGATACATGCTCACGCGCCGCCTATCAGAAGATGCTCATCGATGGAGAGCTTGACCGATGCGGCGTGACCTTGCTGGCCGGCAAGGCCGTTGGCGCACCGTTTGTCGGAGCTGTTGGAGCTTCCCTCGCGCTTGCAGAGGTTTTGCGGCTACTCCACGGAGGTCGCTTGAACCAGCTCATTGATCTTGATTTGGAGTCCTTGGAGCATCGACTGGCAGTCCTCAATTTGAATGCATTCGATTATTTGAATCCTGGATTTACTGCGAACGCGGCGTGATAACCCAAATTGTCCTGCAGAGGAGTCCCCGAGTCTGTTATGGCCGCTCTCGTCTTGTGAGACGTGCGAGCCGACAAACCACTCAGACTTCCTCCTGGACGTACTGACGCCATAACAGACGTGGAGATTGACCTGAAGGAGACTATGCGGGATGCCTCCCTCAACCAATTCTCCTGCAACTGACGAGCGGCTTCCGCAGGGAGCCTGCTCAACGGTCCCTTGGAGGCGAGGCGCTCCATCTCCGTCCTGCCCGCTTTCGTGGCTGCGAGATCGAAGCGCGCCGACGCAGCGTTCGCGAACAAACGCAGGATGAATCCGCACTGGTAACAGATCACGTAATCAGGTTCGGCCACGGTGGCCGGGTTGTAGCGGATCGTGTGCATCGGGAGCGGGCCGCGGGCAACCCGCACCGCAGACATCAGGGCCAGCGATCGGTCTTGCACAACGTTTGTAGGCGCCCGGACCCGATTGCGCGAGGCCGATTGGTAATCGGGTAGAGTCGAGATGTGACGCGGTGGGGTAGGCGCGGCCTATCTGTTTCCGGCCCTTTCGTCTGCCGGTGCCTCAATAGCCGAACCATGTTCCGTCTTCACATCCCGCTCATCGAACCGGACGTGCGGATTTGCCGCATCCGGCTCTCGGACAAGGCTTCACGCTGTCGCACACGAGGAGTTCGTCGGGCACGGCTGGAGCCGAACAAGCCCCAGCGTCTCGTGTAGGTACGCGTCCGGGAAGCGTACCGATCCCGGACCCCGCAACTTGTGCTTTCGACACAACCACTGACGGAGCCGATGCCGGGCATGGGCATCGACTGCACGGTAGACTTTACTCAACGGTCCCAACCGCAGGCTGAAGTAGTTCGCCCAACCCGTCAACAAGCGATTGAGCTGGACCACCCGCGTCGGAACATCCATCAAGACCGAGTCACGGCCGGTCATCGTGCGAATTTCACGACACAACCGTCGGACTCGCTTGCGGGATGGACAGGCGCCGTTGTAGTCGTTGCCCGTCCTCGTTGAGTGATATCTCCCGATCGTGTAACCGAGGAAGTCGAACCATTCATTCCGCACGCAGCAGACACGCGTCTTCGCCTCGTTCACCGTCAACTTCAGCCGCTGCATCAGATCCCGCATCGCGGACAAGGCTTGGTCGGCCGTGCCGCGGCAGCAGATCACGAAGTCGTCGGCATAGTTGACAACGTGGGCGTCGAATCGGCGTTCGTGTCCCAAGCGTTTCCAGCCCAGAATGAACCGGCGCATGTAAAGGTTGGCGAGCAGCGGTGAGGCGGGAGCGCCTTGCGGCACGCCACGCCTCTCGTCCTTGTTGCGGCTCGTCCGACCTCGTCGTCCTCGCTCGTCAATCTCTTCCACCGGCGCCGTGAGCCACATCTTGATCAGATGCAGCACGTGTCGATCCACGACACGTCGAGCGACCGATTTCATGAGTTCGGCTTGCGGGATGCTGTCGAAATAACCGCTCAGATCCGCGTCCACCACTTCTTTATGACCGGCATCCATCAGCGTCACGACCTGCCTTACGGCATCCAAGGCGCTGCGTCCGGGCCGATAGGCGTATTGCTCCGGCGGCAGGTCGGCCTCGAAGATCGGCCCCAAGACCAACACCGCCGCCGTCTGCACCACGCGATCCTTGATCGTTGGAATACCCAACGGTCGTTGATTGCCATCAGGTTTGGGAATCCATACCCGACGGACCGCTTGCGGATGATACGTCTTCTTCCGCAGTTCCTGCGTCAGTTCACCCAGCCACCGCTCTACCCCGTACGCCTCGATGTCGTCGAAGGTCTGGTTATCCACGCCGGCTGCTCCGCCGTTGGCTTTGCAGCATCGATACGCGAACGCCAGTACGTCTTCGCGGTACACCTTGTCGTACAGCAGATAGAACCGATAGTCGGGCTCCCTCTTCGCTTTGGCATGTAACGCCTCCTGCAGCATTCGAACCTTTGGGGGAGTTGTCAGGTTCACACCAATCTCCCGGCTCTCGCCGCTTCTTGCGTTGCCTTGAACCAAGGCCCCTTCCCTCGACCGGCATTACCCGGCTTCGTCGGTACTACGGGCCTCTCCGCCACCCCATGCAGCCCAGCCTGTCCCTCGCGGGTGTCTGGTTGAAGGTCACGCGCCTTCACTGCGTGGGGCTTCCCGTGTTGCGTGTCATCTCCGTGTACATGCATGCTGTCGCCACTACCCCGGCGGAACTGTTGGGGCCATGTCGCTCGACCCGTATATGCCCGGGCGTGGCTGGGCTCCCAACAGCGGCGGCCTTCCCCGTTACGCGGCCAGGTCGGCTTCCGCATTGCCCTTTTCGAGGCCTGCTTGGCGTTCACTCACGTTACGGCCTGCATGCTCGCTGGGCCGCCCGAGGCGACCCGTTCCATCGAAGGCTCCGACGGTTTCGTTGCCTCTACCGCCGCTCCGACTGCTACCGGCTGGAGCGACCCCTTGCCGGGCGGGAATCACACCCGCTGAAGACACACGCCTTGTCACGGCGCACCGCGCAAACTGGGCCCACTCTCAGCGTTTCCCGATGCTGGTTTGCACACCTCAAAAAGTCCTTTGCCGGCTGCACACTTGTTGTCCCACCCGTTTCACTCGATCATTCCACCATGACGAATCCGACCGCCGCGATGGACACGTGCCGAAACGTCGCCTTGAGCAATTCCATGCGACACAGTGCGAACATTTCCGCTGGTTCACTAAAGGTGGCGGAGAGCCGCATCGTGGCCGATCTGCTGCTACGAGACGTTGACGGCGAGGCGTGGACGACGGCAATCGTGCATGAAAACGTCCTCCAGGCGCGAAACCCGAGGAGTGCCATCCGAGTCGGTCGCCTGATACGCCAACGGCTTGAGATGATGAAGCCGCCCCTCTGGAAACTCGTTCGCGACGGAGCAGGCGAGGTCGCAACGCATGCTGTTCTTGCCGCCGCGATCAAGCACAGCCCGCTGTTGGGCGATTTCCTCGACCTAGTCGTACGGGAGCGATTCCGCGTCTTTGATACAACCTTGCCACGAGCGCTTTTCGACGAATACTTGCAGGACTGCCGTGGCCGGGATCCCGAGATGCCCCTTTTCAATGAATCCACCAGGCGGAAACTTCAGACGACCGTCTACCATATCCTCGTCCAGACGGGATTCCTGAGCGACACCCGCTCCTTGAAGTTGAAGCCGGTTCATGTGGCTGAGGAAGTGCTCGCTTATCTTCGGGATGAGCACGAGGATTACGTGCTTCGGTGCATTCAGGTGGAACCATGAGCGATCAGCTAAACGACCGGTTGAACGCCATTCTGCCGAGAATCACGGCTGCCGAATTTCTGAGCGGAAGCGGCATCGGCAACGAGATCGCATTTCATATTTTCGACTACGCCCCTGAATACGAATTGCAAGTCCGGGAATACATCCGCTTCCTGATTGAACACTTGCCAAGGCACAGGTCGGGAATCCGTGTCAGGCACCTCAACCTCTTTGATTTGGTCATCCAGCATTTGAAGAGCCGCTCGCTTCTTGACCGTTGCCTCAAAATGCAACGGGAGAAGGGTGATCAACAATTGCTTCATTCGCTGACACCTGTGCTGGATGCTTCCAAAGTTGCCGAGTTCTTTACCGCTGCAGCCGATCCTGACAACCATGATCTAATACTCGTTTCAGGTGTGGGAAGCGCCTTCCCTTTGCTGCGCTCTCACACACTGTTAAACAATTTGCATTCAAAACTGGGCAAGACCCCGCTCGTGCTCTTTTACCCGGGAACGTATGACGGAAAATACCTGCGACTGTTTGGGAAGCTCAAGAGCGCACCCTATTATCGCGCCTTCCCTCTTGTATCGTGAATGAGGCGATTCATGCTGATCAAGAACCTATTTGAGCGGGACATCCTTCGGGCGATCAACGGCGTTGTTAAGGCCGACCAACTGGATGATTCGTCCATTTGGCAAGAGCTTGAGGAATTTGTTGTTACGAAGGAATTGGACCAGCACCTCCGCCGGTTCTTCTCAGCTTATCTCGATGCGATTGATCAGAAGCACGACAAGGACGTCAGCGGCAAGATAGGCGTTTGGGTATCGGGCTTCTTTGGATCAGGAAAGTCACACTACATAAAAATACTGTCGTACCTGCTTGAAAACAGGCAGGTTTGCAAAGATGGGCAATGCCGGCGTGCCATCGATTTTTTCGAGGACAAGATCAAAGATCCCATGCTCATCGCCGACATCAAGCGTGCGATCGCATCACATTCGGACGTCATCCTGTTCAACATCGATAGCAAGGCCAGCCATAAAGCCGGACGCGACGCCATCCTTCAAGTATTCCTGAAAGTGCTCAACGACAAGCAAGGCTTTAGCCCCGATCACCCCCACATTGCCCACATGGAGAGATACCTAGCCGAAAAGGGAAAGCTCCAGGATTTTCGCGCCGCTTTCCAAAAGGCAACGGGGTCGGATTGGATCAAGGAGCGAGATGCGTTCGAGTTCAACCGCGATGAAGTGATTCAGGCATTCGCGGCGGCGACGGGCCAAAGCAAGGAATCGTCCACGAAGTGGATCGACAACGCCGAGTCCAACTTTTCCCTAACCATCGAGAACTTCTGCAAATGGGTCAAGGAGTACCTGGACTTCAAGGGCAAGGATTATCGACTGATCTTCTTGGTCGATGAGGTCGGCCAGTTCATCGGCACCGACTCGCACCTCATGCTCAATTTGCAAACCATTACGGAAGAGTTGGGCGTGACATGCCAGGGAAGAGCTTGGATTGTCGTGACCTCTCAAGAGGACATCGATGCCGTGCTGGGCGAGATCAAGCCTCCGAAATCAACCGACTTCTCAAAGATCACCGGCCGCTTTCGCACACGGCTGTCGCTTTCCAGCACGAACGTGGACGAAGTGATTCAGTCTCGACTCCTGGCGAAGCGGAAGCCGGTGATGGCTGAGCTTGAAGCGGTGTTTGCGCTGAAAGGCGACATCATCAAGAGTCAATTGACCTTCACGAATGCGCGAATGACCCTGCCGGCGTACAAAGATGCCGCCGACTTTGTACAGAATTATCCCTTCGTTCCCTATCAGTTTCAGCTGATGCAAAAGGTGTTCGAGGCCATCCGCAAGGCGGGAGCGACCGGACTGCATCTGTCTCAAGGCGAACGGTCGATACTCGATGCCTTTCAGTCTGCCAGCAAAGAGGTGGCAAACGAGGAAGTCGGCGTGCTCGTGCCGCTTTACGGATTCTACTCGTCGATTGAGAGTTTCCTGGACACGGCGGTGAAGCGCACAATTGACCAGGCGCACGATCGCAACCTTGAACCGTTCGACATGGACCTGCTAAAGGTGCTGTTCCTCATCCGCTACGTGGACGAAGTGAAAGCCAATGTCGACAACCTCGTAACGCTCTGCATCGATCAAATAGACGCCGATCGACTGGCCCTGCGACGCCGCATCGAGGCGGGCCTCCAGCGTTTGGAGGCCGAGACGCTCATCTCCCGCACCGGCGACAACTTCTTCTTCTTGACCAATGAAGAACGGGACATCAACCGGGAGATCAAGAACGTCGAGTTGACCGGCACCGAAGAGGCAAAGCTCCTCGGCTCGATCATCTTCGACGACGTGCTAAAGGAGCAGCGAAAGCACCGCTACTCCGTCAATAAGATGGATTTCGATTTCAACCGTCTCTGCGACCAGCATCCAGTTGGCAACCAGTTGCAGGGATCACTTCTGGTTTCGGTGATCACGCCGTTAAACGACGATCATGGGTTTTACAACGAGGCGAAGTGCAAGCTCGAAAGCACCATCGATGGGGGCCATCTTCTAGTTCGACTAGGACAAAATGACGACTTGGAGCGGGAGCTACGAACCCATCGGAAAACCGAAAAGTACGTGGCCCAGAAACTGGACGGCTCCCAACCCGACCAAACCAAAAAGATCCTTCGGAACATCGTCGAGGACAACCGGGAGCGCCGCACTCGGCTCACGGAGCTCGTCACTGATATGCTCGTGGAAGGCGGGTACTACGCCAACGGCCAGATGCTCACGATCGAAAGTTCCGGCGCCGCCAACGCCCTCGGCGAGGCGCTCGAATACCTCATCACGAACACGTTTACAAAAATGGGGTTGCTGAAGAAGCCGTTGCCTGAGGACGCGCGCCTTAAGGAAATCCAGGCCACCTTGCGGGCCAGCGACGTGAATGAACTTGAGGTGAAACTTCGAGGCGACGATGCCAACGGCCAGGCTGTACAGGAGGTCCGCAGCTACGTCGAACTCTGCACCAAGACCAGTCGCCAGATCGTCCTATACGACATGCTTCAAAACCGCTATGCGAAACGTCCATACGGCTGGCCCGAACTGGAAACCGCTCTCATCGTGGCCCAACTCATCAGGCTGGGTGAAGTCAACCTCGTGATAGATGGAGACATCTTGCCGCGCGATCGGGCATTTGACCCGTTGACCACGCCGGCCAAGCAGCGCAAGGTCTCGGTTGTACAGCGCAAGATCGCCGACCCTCGGGCGATCCAGGACGCACGCAGCCTGGGCCAGAAGGTCTTTGGCGAGATGGGTCCGGAAGGCGAGGATGCCCTCTTTGCATCCCTCAAGGCGAAGCTCAAGGGCTGGTACGACGACTTGACCCAATTCAAGCCCCTGGCTGACACGCGCGACTATCCGGGCGCGGAGGCGATCAGCGCCGCCATTTCACTCATTAAACCTCTGCTCGGCGACGCCGAAAGTTGCAAGTTCATCGAGCGGTTTAACACCCTCAAGGCCGACCTTCAGAATGCGTCCGAAGATTATCACGATCTGAGTCACTTCTTTTCGCATCAGCGTGAGACGTGGGAGCGTCTTCGCAAGGCAGTGCAGCGATTTGCTCCCAACCGGCTGGAGCTAGACCGCGACGACAAGGCCGCCGCCGCGCTGCGCCGAATGGGCGAGATCCTGAGCGCCGCCGCGCCCTATAGCCTCATCAAGGAGGCCGACGGACTGATTCAGACAGTCGACGCAGTCAACCACGCCCTCGTCGCCGAACGGCGCGAAGCGGCCGGGCGGGAAATCGACAAACACATTGCCGCACTCAAGAGCGAGCTAGACGCCGCTAAGGCCGACGATGCCATTCGCGCAACATGCCTTTCGCCATTAGAAATACTCAAGCAACAGGCCAGCCGGCAGGAGAGCCTCGCTCACATCACGCAGGCCGAAGTGGAATCGCTCCGCGCTTTCGATGCCGGAATGGCCAGAATCAATGAATGGGTCAACAAGCAAAAGGAGCAGGACAAGCCGTCGGTGGTGAAGCAGGTGCTGGTGGTGAAGCCCGAGGCGTTCGCCGGCAAAACCTACCTGGAGTCCGACGCCGATGTCGAGGCTTTTCTCGATCGCCTGCAGCGGGCGCTGAAGTCGGCGCTGGCCGAGGACAAACGGATTCAGATCCGCTGACAAGGGGAATGCGCGTATCCAATGAACCGCAGCAAACTCAAGAACTACGCCCCGCAGGCCCGCCGCGAGTTCGTACAGGCGGTCACGGACCGCGCTGCCTTCTACGGCCTCACCAAGTCCGAGTCGCAGCTCGTCACGGTGCAAGGCGATGTCGCCCTCATCGGGGGCCGGGCGTTCCCGCGCGGGGTCGCCGAGAAGCGAGCACAACTTGAAGAACGCATCAAGCAAAGCAGCTTCGACCAAGTCATGGAGGCCGTCGCCTACACGTGGTTCAACCGCCTAGTCGCGATCCGCTACATGGAGCTGCACGGCTACTTCGACCACGGCTACCGCGTCCTCTCTCCCGCTCCTTCCGCGGCAGAGGGCAGGGCTGAGGTTGTTCGGGTGAAGGGTCCGGACACACCGGAGATCCTGCTGCATGCCGAGCATGTCGAGTTGCCGGGACTAAACAAGCAAAAGGTCATCGACCTTAAGCTCGACGGCACCAAGGAGTCGGAACTCTTCCGCATGCTCCTGATCGCCCAATGCAATGCCCTGCATTCGGCGATGCCCTTTCTCTTCGAGCGCATCGACGATGAGACCGAGCTGCTGCTGCCGGAGAACCTGCTCCACTCCGACTCGATTGTCCGCAAACTCGTGAGCGAGATTGATGAGGCCGACTGGCAAGAGGTCGAGATCATCGGCTGGCTCTATGAGGCGTACATCAGCGAGCGGTATGAGCAAGTCATTGGCAGGGTGGTCAAGAGCGAAGACATTCCCGCCGCCACGCAGCGTTTCACGCCGAACTGGATCGTCAAGTACCTCGTCCAGAACAGCCTGGGTCGTCAATGGCTGGCGACGTACCCGGACACGACACTCAAGACCAAGTGGGAGTACTACATCCAGCCTGCCGAGCAGACGCCGGAGGTGCTGACCAAGCTCAAGGAAATCACACCGACGAGCCTCAACCCCGAAGAACTGACCATCATGGACCCAGCGTGCGGCTCGGGTCACATTCTTGTCGAGGCCTACGACCTGCTGAAAGACATCTACCTGGAGCGGGGCTATCGCCTGCGGGACATCCCCCGGCTCATCCTGACCAAGAATGTCTACGGCCTGGAAATAGACGACCGGGCGGCCCAACTCGCCTGCTTTGCTTTGCTGATGAAAGCAAGGGAAGACGACCGCAAGATCTTCGACCCGCCGCCGCAGCTCAACGTGCTCGCGATTCAAGAGACCAACGGCCTCGACATTCCCACAATCGTCCAAGCCTTCACCGACAAACGCATCATTAAGGACGACGACCTGCCATCTGGGGAGTTCGGCTTCATGTTGGCGGAGCGAGCGCCCCTGTTTGCGGGTGAGGCCAAGGCGACTTCGGCGACGGCGGATGAGCAGGTGGCGGCGGACCTGAAGGTGCTACTGGCGCTTTTTGAGAATGCCAAGACGTATGGGTCGCTCATCACGGTCCCGCCGATGTTGGCGGAGCGACTACCGAAGATCGCCGAGGCGGTTGAGGCGGCGAAACTGGACCCGAATCTTGCCGTGCAGAATGCGGCGAGGATTGCGGGCGGCTTTGTCATGGCAGCAACGCTGCTTGGCAAGCAATACGACGCTGCGGTGGCCAATCCGCCGTATATGGGTAGCAAGTTCTACGCGCCCGCACTCAAGACCTTCATTAACCGCGAATATGCCGACGCCAAGGCCGATCTGTACGCCTGCTTCATGGAACGCAACCGTGATTTCTGCGTGCCGGGTGGGTTCCACGCGATGATCAACATTCCGAACTGGATGTTCCTGTCGAGCTTCGAAGACCTGCGCATCGGCATCTTCTCGGAACAGACCATCGACACGTTCATTCACAACGGCCGCGGCGTCTTCGGGTCGGACTTCGGTAGCTGTGCATTCGTCATCCGCCACTCGCACCTGCCCAAATACCGAGGCAGTTACCGCCGCCTCTTCGAGAAACAAGGCAGTGTCGCGACAAATGATGAGCTTGAAACTCGCTTCAAGACGGTTAGGACTTTCACACCCAGAAATGCCGATTTCGCGAGAGTCCCCGGAAGCCCAGTTGCGTATTGGGTGAGTGACGCTCTGCGAAACGTGTTTTCGAGAGCGATCCTATTGAAAGAAATCGCTTCGCCTCGCCAAGGGCTAGCGACCGGCGAGAATGCGCGCTTTATGCGTTGGTGGACAGAGGTAAGCAAAGACCGAATCCGCCTACGGATTGAGTCGCGACAGATGGCACAAGAACTCGGAGGGAAGTGGTTCCCCTACAACAAAGGTGGGGCGTATCGAAAGTGGTACGGTAATCAGGGCTTCGTCGTCAACTGGGAACATGATGGCGTAGAGATACGTAACTTCGTGGATGATGAGGGTAGTCTTCGGTCTCGTCCTCAGAACGTCGAATACTACTTTCAACCATCTCTCAGTTGGTCGAAGGTCACGATTGGTGGGTTCTCGCTCAGGTTATACCCAGCGGGCCACGTATTCGATGTGGCCGGGTGTTCAATTTTTATGAACACACCAGCTGAGCGGGAAATGCTTCTTGGCTGCATGAACTCGCCGGTCATGTCGTCTGCTCTCAATAGTCTTGCGCCGACTGTGAATTTCGAGGTTGGACAGGTCGCTGACTTCCCTGTCATGCCAGAACTGATAGAACGTGCAACTGAATTTACTCCGACCGTTGAACAACTCGTTGCCTTGGCGAAGGATGACTGGGACTCGTTCGAAACATCATGGGACTTCGCAACACTTCCCGTCATGCAGGTGAAGCGATCAACGGTACAACAGGCTCAAGAGAGTGCAGATGTTGCATGCCTTGAGCGTTGCGCGCGGATGAAGGCGTTGGAGGAGCACAACAATCGCCTCTTCATCGACGCCTACGGCCTTCAGCACGAACTCTCGCCGGGAGTGCCCGACAATCAGATAACGCTTTATCGACCGGATCGCGCCGAGGACATGCGGCGGCTGGTCAGCAACGCCGTCGGTTGCGCGATGGGCCGCTACAGCCTCGACAGGCCTGGCCTGATCTACGCCCATGCCGGCAACGAGGGCTTCGACCCGAGCCAGTACAAGACCTTCTCCGCCGACCCGGACGGCATCATCCCCATCACCGAGCATGACTGGTTCCGCGACTCCGCCGCCCGCCGCCTTGAGGAGTTTGTGGGCGTGGCGTGGCCCAAGGAGCATCTGGAAGAGAACCTTCAGTTTGTCGCCGACAGTTTGGCGGGCAAGAGCGTGAGCGACCCGCGAGAGGCCATCCACAGCTATTTCGCCAACGACTTTTACAAGCACCACCTCCAGACGTACAAGAAGCGGCCCATCTACTGGCTTTTCTGTAGCGGCAAACAGCGGGCCTTCCAGGCGCTGGTCTACCTGCACCGCTACTACGAAGGGACCCTCGCCCGCATGCGCACCGAGTACGTCATCCCGCTTATCGGGAAAATCAAGGCCCGCCTCGAGCATCTCAAAAGTGAAATTGAATCCGCCGAATCCTCCAAACAAAAGAAACGACTCGAAAAAGAGCAAGCCACGCTGATGAAACAGCTTGCCGAACTGGCACCAATCGACCGAACGGTGCTCGACAATGAATCTAGGAGCGTTGGGCCAACTTTCGACGAGAAGCTCCGCCACTACGCCGACCAGCGCATTAAGCTCGACCTCGACGACGGTGTGAAGGTCAACTATGGCAAGTTCGGCGACCTGCTGGCGGAGGTGAAGGCGGTTTGTGGGGACAAGGAGGATGAGGAATGAACCGGCCCGTCATTGAACCGCTCCCGGAGTCAAAGCGCTGGCGGACGCGCGATGTGAAGTACTGGGGCGGCACGTGGGAGGCCGTCTCGTCGCTCATTCCCAGGTTCGAGATCGGTGAGTTCAAGGCGGATCAGGATGCGCCGGCGAATCCGTACATGAAGACGGTGATTCGGGCGCCGCGGAATCTCGTTGAGCGACCCATTCCCGTCGGCGTCGTCTCGAACAGCTACGGATTGGCGCAACATCACGAAGTTGCGGAGAAGTGTTTCGAAGGCATTCGTCAGGCGCGCATTGAGCCAGAGGGGCTGCGCTGCGAGGTCGGCCTGACCGAGCTTGGAGAGTGGATGAACCTTCGGGTGTACTTCCAAGATGACAAGGACTTCGTGCGCGGCGAGGGCGACCGGATGAAGCTACGCCTCGAATGCTTCAACTCAGTCGATGGGTCGTCCAAACTCGTCGTGTTGCTGGGCTGGATGCGATTGGTTTGCACGAATGGCTTGATCATCCGGGAGACCAAGGCGGAGTTAGCGGACATCCACGATGCCGGCCTGGACCTCGAAAAGATTCCCAAAGTAGTATCAGAGGGGCTTCAAAAGGTGCAGAGCGACGAGGCGCGAATGCGGAATTGGATCTCGCAACAAATGTTTATCGATGTTCTTGTTCCGTGGGCTAACAAAGACGTTTCGGATGCCTGGGGCAAAAAGGCCGCATGCCGGGTCTACCATATCTGCGAGGGCGGCCACGATGTGGAGCTCGAGGACGCCTTCGCGGCCGGTGATGCGACCGAGAAGCCTGTGCGACAGACGAGAAAAGTGCCGGGCTCGCCGGCGCCAGCCGCCAATCTGTTCGATGTCAGCCAGGCGATGTCGTGGGTAGCAACTGCGCGAAACAACCCCGATGAGCGGCTGGAGTGGCAGACCAGCATCCCGCGGCTCGTCGAACGGCTTGCAGAGATGGCGGAAAAACGTTGATGAGCCCCGACCGCATTGAATCTGCGCTGCGCAGACTGTTCCACGAGGAGGAGCAGCGGATTGTGTTCTGGAATGATCCGGAAATGGAGTTCTCGCTGCTTCTCCCGATGGTCAAGCTGGAGCATGTAAACGTGCTTCGACTTGATGAGGTCGGGGCGTTCGAGGCAAAAATAAAAATCGAGCGTGACGACCCTGTAGGCAAGTACCTGATCTATTCGCCGACCGAAGAGCCCGCCTACGAAGATGACTGGCTGCTGGATATCCGACTTTACAGCCGCAGCTTTCGGGCGGATCGGGCGTCGATGATCCTGGCCGAGTTGGGACTCGCGCGCGAGCAGCTACGCCAATTTATCGCCGATCGACGCAAGTTCTTCGACAACAAGGACCGGCTGCGAAAGCTCAAGGAGCTGGTCTCGGCCGACGACACGGAAGGCGACCTCGATCGCAAGATGCTGGCCGTCGTGACCAGGACGGATCAGCCGGAGTTGTTCAACATCGTTCAAACGCTGTTTCATTCCTACATTGAGGAAAATGGTCACGGTCCGATCGACCTCGGCAGTCCACCACCGGCGTGGGAGCCCGTTGAGAAGTTTGAACTTGAGAAACCATTCTGGGCAATGGTCAAGGCGAAGTTCGGTTACGACGACCCGAACCCAAGCCTGCGCAATTTCGTCATGCGCCTGCTCATCACGGATTTTGCCAACCATTTCAAGGGCAAACTGCCGGAGGCGTTCGCACACCATTTGTTGTCCAGAAGCGGCTGGGCAAACGCGGTCGTGTGTCTGGCGCAATGGCGTGACAGCAGCAAGAGGGGAGCAAGCTACGACACGATTTCATCCATGGTTTCGGAGCTCTTCGAAATTGAGGACCACGTTCAACGGTCCGAAGTCGAGGAGTTGTTGGACGTGATGACATTTCTCGTGGTCGAAAAAGCGATCATGCGGGGCCTGCGTGACCGCCTCATCGCGACGGCCGAAATGGTCAAGCCCGAGGAAATCAGACAGCTTGCCGGCCGCAGACAGGCGGGCCATTGGGCGATGACCGCGAGCCCAACGGGATCGGATGTGCCCCGAGCGGCCATTCGTGCGGTATACGATGCCCTGGTCGCCGCCGCCGATTTGTTCGAAATGCGGAATCGATACCGTAATGGTTTTGAACATGACTCGGCCGAAGGTCTTTATCACGCTTATGAGAAAGAGCTCTTCCTATTCGATCAGCACTATCGCCGGTTCTGCGAGTCGGCAGATCAAGCGGAATCAAAAAACTGGGATGTACTGAAGAGACTTCGCGACGAAGTTGAAGCATGCTACATTCGGTCCTTCCTGAACCCGCTGGCGCTTGCCTGGGGCAAACACATCGAAGGACCCGAGGATTTGATGAGCGAGTGGAAAATCGGGGACGTGCCGCCGCAGCATCAGTTCTTCTTCCGTTTCGTTCAACCGCCGCTGAGCGAAGGCGATAACCGGCGCGTATTCGTCATTATCAGCGACGCATTTCGGTATGAAGCGGCGCAGGAACTCGCTGCGCAGTTGAATGGAAAGTACCGATTTGAGGCAACGCTCTCGTCACAACTGGGCGTTTTGCCCTCCTATACCGCCTTGGGCATGGCAAGCCTGTTGCCGCACAAGTCAATCGCCTACAAGGCCAACGGCGATATTCTCGTGGACGGCAGGCCCACCGCCGCGCTTGAGCAGCGAGGCGACCTGTTGGCTCCTTTCGCCGGCATCGCGGTGAAGTACGAAGTTCTGATCCAAATGAAGAAAGACGTGGGCCGGGAGTTTATTAAGGGCAAGAATCTCATCTACATCTACCACAACAAAGTGGATGCAATTGGAGACGACGCCAAGACGGAAAAGGACACCTTCCAGAGCGTGCGGCATGCGATTGACGAACTGGCGGCGCTGGTGGCGTATATCGTCAATAACCTAAACGGAAACCATATTCTCATCACCGCTGACCACGGATTCCTGTTCACCGAATCAGCACCGACCGAGACGGACAAATGTGCGCTCGCGTTCAAACCGACCGATTTGGTGAAGGACAAAAAGCGTTTTCTTCTGGGGCCCAATCTGAAGCGTGTTGATTCCGCGATCCACGGCAAGACTGCGATAACGGCAACCACCGAGGGCGAGATGAATTTCTTGCTGCCTCGTGGGACGAGTCGCTTTCATTTCGCCGGCGGCGCGCGATTCGTCCACGGTGGTGCGAGCTTGCAGGAGATTGTGGTTCCCATCATTCTCGTCAAGCACCGGAAAGACAAGGGGGCCAGGGACGAGACGAGAATCAAGGCTGTGACGGTGCATGTCATTGGCGCAAAGCACAAGATTACCACGTCCAGACATCGTTTTGAGTTGCTCCAAATGGAACCGGTCAGCGATCGCGTAAGGCCTCTAACTCTCCGAGTGGCAGTTTACGAAGGCACTGAGCCGGTTACGAACGTGGAGACGGTTACTTTTGATAGTACGTCGGACAACATGGATCAGCGGAAGAAGTGGGTATCACTGGTATTGAAAGATCGTCAATACGGTAAGCGAACGCCATATCGCCTCGTACTGCGCGATGCCGAAACAGACGTGGAACACCAAAGCGTGGAAGTGACGATTGACAGGGCATTCAGCGATGATTTCTGACCTCAACGTGACTACCGTCGACACGAGCTTGGATGATCTATTGAATCGCCACTTTGCCGGCAAGGTGGTGCGCAAGGATCTCACCAAGCTCGTGAAGGAAGGCGCCAACGTTCCTGTTTACGTGCTGGAGTATCTGCTGGGGCAGCACTGCGCGTCCAGCGACCCGGAGATCATTCGCGAGGGGCTCAAGACCGTAAAACAGATTCTGGCGAATAACTATGTGCGGCCCGACGAAGCCGAGAAGGTCAAGTCCCTGATTCGTGAGCGAGGAAGCTACAAAATCATCGACAAAGTGACGGTAAGCCTGAATGAGAAGCGTGACGTTTACGAAGCTCTGCTGTCCAACCTTGGCGTAAAGGGAGTCGAAGTCGATAGCGACACGGTCAAGAGATTTGAGAAGCTGCTCGTCGGCGGCATCTGGTCTATCATCTCGCTTGAGTATTTTTATGAGGAGGGCCAGAAGGGTTCGCCCTTCCTGATTCGTGAACTCAAGCCGATTCAAATGCCGGGGATGGACATGCAGGAGTTCTTTCAGGCGCGTCGGGCGTTCACGGAGGAACAATGGATCGACGTGCTACTTCGCTCGACCGGCATGGAACCGACCAATTTCAGCCAACGGGTGAAATGGCACTTGCTCGCCAGAATGGTCCCCCTGGTGGAGAACAACTACAACGCGTGTGAGCTTGGCCCGCGGGGCACGGGCAAGAGCCATATCTACAAAGAAATCAGTCCCAACAGCATTCTCATTTCCGGAGGACAAACGACGGTTGCCAACCTCTTCTACAACATGGCGCGCCGAACCGTTGGATTGGTCGGCGTATGGGATGTTGTTGCGTTTGATGAAGTTGCGGGCATCTCGTTTGCAGACAAAGACGGCGTCCAGATCATGAAAGACTACATGGCTTCGGGATCCTTTGTCCGAGGCCGTGATTCCATTAGCGCGCATGCCGCGATGGTCTTCGTGGGTAACATCAACCAGTCGGTGGACACGCTTGTGAAGACAAGCCACTTGCTCGCACCCTTTCCGGAAACGATGATCGATTCCGCCTTCTTCGACCGTTTCCACGCGTACATTCCGGGATGGGAAATCCCCAAGATGAGGCCCGAGTTCTTCACCAACCAGTACGGGCTGATCGTCGATTACCTGGCCGAATTCATGAGGGAGATGCGAAAACGCAACTTCGGCGATGCAATCAACAAGTTTTTCAAATTGGGGCGCGACCTGAATCAGCGCGACACAATCGCGGTTAAGCACACGGTATCGGGACTTCTGAAGCTGCTTTCCCCGGATGAAGAATACGAAAAAGAGGCAGTCCGACGATGCCTCGAATATGCACTTGAAGCCAGGCGGCGAGTCAAGGAACAGCTCAAGAAAATCGGCGGCATGGAGTTCTTTGACGTCCACTTCAGTTATCTCGACGCGGAGACGCGCGAAGAGCGATTTGTCAGCGTGAAGGAACAAGGTGGCGGATTTCTGATTCCGGAAGGACCGCTCAACCCCGGCGTTTTGCACACAATTGCTACGGGCACTAGCGGGATGCTGGGCCTGTATCGCATGGAGACGCAGGTAACAGCCGGCGGTGGTTCACTGAAGACTTCTGGACTTGGATCGAGCGCCGAAGCCAAGGAATCGATCAAAGTTGGCTTCGACTATTTCCGGGCCAACGCTTCGAGGGTGAGCGCGTCGATCAAACCCGCAGATCACGATTTTCATCTGCACATTGTGGAACTGCACAACAGTGGAGCGACCGGTGCGACGACACTCGCTACGTTTGTTGCGCTGTGCTCCGGTACCCTAGGGAAATCGGTCGAGTCGCAAATGGTCGTCTTGGGAAGCATGAGCTTGGGGGGCAGCATTATCCCTGTTGAAAACTTGGCGGAGTCGCTTCAGATGGCCTTCGACGCGGGGGCAAAGCGACTGTTGCTCCCGATGGCCAGCGTCAAGGACATACCGAGCGTGCCCGGCGAATTGTTTGCCAAATTCCAGACAAGCTTTTATTCCGATGCCATAGATGCGGCCTTCAAGTCGTTGGGCGTTGTTCAATAACAACTTGGCGCATGCGCTCGCCGATGGCCGGGCACAGGGGGCGGGCCTCGTATCGACTTGCCAAGGTTTCCATTGGAGACCCTTCACAGCCTGCGGCACAATTCGGTGGCGGTCGCCGGGACTCAGCGGGTAGCAGTCCTGCTTACCTAACCAGCCGCTTCTTCAATAGATCGGCCACGCACTATACCGCCGCCGATTTCTCCGGCTTCCAGGCTCACGCCACGGTCGGTGGTGCGAACCCAGGCGCGACGCGCTGCTGAAACTCTCACTTTCTGTCTTTGACCAATAGATTGAAATAGTCAACCGACTTCACATTTGGGACCATATGTGAAGCCAAAGCGTCCATCCGGGCGCTGGGCGCGCTCAAAACTTGGCGAAAACGAGGGCCAATTGTCAAATGTGAAACTATCCAGAAAACCGCAGCGATATGAACGATTTGGAGAGACAATCCGCTATCTCACAATAGAAGAATGGCAACAGTTCCTCGATGGGATCGAGGACTACCGCCACAAGCTCATGATGCGGGTGGTTTATGAGCTGGGCTGCCGTGTTGGGGAGTTCGTTCGCATCCAGCTCCGGCACCTGGCCTTCAATCGCTGTACTGTCTATTTCCCGGCGGAGAACACCAAGACCAAGAAACGTCGGGTGAGCCATTTGCCGGCGGGACTCATGAACGAAATCAAGAGCCTGATTCGTCGTGAGGGGCGCATGGCACAGCGCAGTCTGCGTATTCACCGTCCCGACGATTACCTCTTCTCGCCCGGTCGAAACCCGCGGCAGCACTACACTGAGAACCGCCTCCGCCAGATCTTCGCCCAGTACGTCAGCCGAGCGGGCCTCGATCGCGAGTACGCCCGGGATCGTAAGGGCCGGGCGCTGCACGAGCTGACCATTCACTCCCTGCGCCACAGCCACATCATGCATTACGTTCACGACTTCAAGGTGCCGCTTCCCATCGTGCAGAAGCAGGTCGGCCACACAACCCTGCGGGCCACCAGCGTCTACCTGCGGCCGTCGGACGAGCATGTGGCCAGCGCTTACGAACAGGCCCGTCACCACGCACCTCCGGTGACAAAACAGCCGCAAGGCTTAAATACCCCGGATGCGTTGTCCTTGAACAATGACATCAACAAACGAAACCAAACCAGACACGCGGGACGTCCTTGAGGCCATCCTGGCGACGGTGGAGTCGATTGACCGGAATGTCGAGCAAATCCTCGACCATCTGGCCGACCATGTCGCCGAGATGCGGTACTCGGGCTTGCAGGACCCCAGCCGTGAAAACGACCACGACTTCGAGTGAATTCCGATGAGCAAGGTTTATTAACCCGCGCCACCTCCCCATTGGCATGGAATCAGAAGTCGCCGCGGCGATCCGGGAACTCGGCAAGCTTGCCGACCGCATCGCCGCCACGGTCGAATGGGACAAACTCGCGGAAGAGCAGCATGGCTCTCCGAGCCTGCCACCCTTCCGCATTCGTGAGCACTACCGCCAGGAGATCCTCGACATGTACTGGGAGTTCTTTCAGCTCCGAAACCAGCTCCAAGCCATGCTCAACCGAGTCGACATCGGCGGCACACTTGAGCAGCGAGCCCAGTGGCGGCGCGAGCTTGCCAGCATCGAATCCGGCATTCAGCACATCGATCAAATCGAAAGGTATATAAGGGGGTGAGGGTTAACACGTGGAGTGGGGTTAATGCCACGATGAAGATCACCGACTATTTGGAACTGCAGAGCCGAACGCTCGACGAGACCAGTCGGCGGATCAGGGACTTCCGGGTCTTCGACTTCAACCACATCCCGGATGAGCCTTTGATGCGCGAAGAGGCCAAGCCGATCATCGATGCGTATCTCCGCTACCTCAAGACCGGCATTGCCAATCATCTCTTCGTCTTCGGCAGCCGCGGTTCCGGCAAGACGCTCATGATCAAGTACATCCAGCGTCAGCTCTCCAAGCCCGGTGGGGCGGACATCCTCTACGTCAACTGCCGGCAACACAATACGAGTTTCAAGATTCTCGCCCGACTTCTCGGCGTGCGCCCGCGCGGCAGCAGCCTCGATGAACTTTGGCACCGCTTCTCCAAGCTCCATTCGGCGCGGCTCATTCTGGTGCTCGACGAAATCGATCTCCTGTCCGACAAGGACCGCCACAAGGACATCCTCTACCTGCTGGCCCGATCGCCAAACAACTACATGGCGGTGCTGCTCAGCAACCATCCGCGCTTCCTAAACAGGCTGGACGAGAGCATCCGCTCGTCGCTGCAACCCGAGCAGGTGCACTTCCGGAACTACAACGGTCAGGAGGTGCTGACAATTTTGAACGACCGGGCCCGGATTGGACTGCATGCACCAGTCGAGGCCGCGCTTGCCGAGATCGCCGCGCTCACCGTGAAGACGACCAACTCCGACGTCCGGGTCGCCATCAAGACGCTCTACCACGTTGCCCTTGAGGAGGCCGAGAGTGTCGAAGAGGTCTTCGGCCGCGCCCGGCGCGACCTGCTCAAGGACGTGCTGGCGGATCTCAACGCCCGCAACCTGCTCATCCTCCGGGCGGCCCGCGAGACGCCGGACGCCTTTGTAAAAGAGGTTTTCGCCCGGTATCGGCAGATCAGCCGCGACGAGCGGGAGGAGCCGTTTTCGTATGTGTATTTCTACTCCAGCCTGTCGTATCTGCAGAGCATCGGCCTGATCCTGCTGCTGTCTACTAAGGTCGGGCGGACCTACACCAACAGGATTCAACTGCTTTGCGATCCGGAGCTGCTGAAGAGTATTGAATTGGTGCGGTTTGGGTCGTGATGCCGGATTGAGACACGGTTTCGAAGAGTTGAAGCGCCGTCGGAAAAGCGGGAAACATCACAATTGTGGGCCATGTGGAACATCTAATACATGCGACTGCAACTGTTGATCTGGGCGTCACTTAGCGACACTGGCCTAGCGAGCGGCTGGCAATTACCGGGGTGGAGGCGGCTGCGCGTTTGATTTTTTCCGTAAGCACTATGCGCCCGATTGGGCTGGCTGTCGCATGTACCCCAGGAGGTTGGGCCTCGCCGTTCGCAGGGCGGCAGCGATGGGCCAACAGATTTCATTCTTAATTGTCCGAGGAATGCATGGTATCCGACATGCGATGGCGTATGATGGCTACGTTGTGAGGGCGGCTGATGCGTCTTCCGTATCCCGGCCAAATGTCGATCTCGCCCTTTTGGGTTGACTCTCGACGTTCCGCTCTACCGTTTCCGCGTCTTTGCTGCCGTGCTGTTCTGCGCTGCTCCATATTGAGTGATTCATCGAGATATGCGGAGTCTGTCTTATGAATCGTTCGGTTCTAGTCGCTGCAGTCGTGCTGATACTCGACCTTTCCGGCCACGCCCGCATCGCACGAGCCAATTCCGCTCCGGTGATCAGCAACGTGACGTCTGTTCAGCGGAATGACGGTTCGAAGATAGTCGAGATCCGCTACAACCTGGCCGACGCCGATGGTGATGCCTGCACGGTCACGGTGCAGGTCAGCAACAACGCCGGCTCGACATGGACCGTGCCGATCACTTCAGTCAGCGGCGCGCTCGGTCCGGGCATCACGCCGGGCGTCAATAAACTGATCTTATGGAACTGCGCGACCGATCTGCCCGGCGCGTTCGGCAGCCAGTACAAGGTGCGGGTGATCGCAGATGACGGGTACAACCCCACGCCGCCGGGCATGGTGCTTATCCCCGCCGGCTCATTCAACATGGGCGACGCGTTCAACGACGGCTTTCCCCCGGAACGCCCTGTGCACAGCGTGTACGTCAGCGCGTACTTCATGGACCGCTACGAAAACACGAATCAGCAGTACAAAGACGCACTTAACTGGGCCTTGGCACAGGGCAATCTAATCACCGTTACCGGCGGCGTGGTCTACAAATACAATAGCGGAACCAGCTTTCCGTACTGCGATACGACGTCAGGACCAACCCCCCTTGGCCAGATCACCTGGAACGGTAACACGTTTGGAGTGACGGCGGGCAAAGAAAACCACCCGATGATAAAAGTAAGCTGGTACGGTGCGGCCGCATACAGCAACTGGCGGAGCGTCGTGCAGGGCCGAACGCCAACCTATGACACCGCCACTTGGGCCTGCAATTTCGCCGCGAACGGCTATCGCCTGCCGACCGAGGCGGAGTGGGAAAAGGCCGCCCGGGGCGGCGCTGCCGGCCACCGCTTCCCATGGTCGGACACGGACACAATCCAGCATGCGCGAGCGAATTACTACAGCTGGCCCACTGGACCTGGCGGCACGCCATATTCGTATGACACGAGTCCGACGCAAGGTTATCACCCGACGTTTTACGAGTCATTAGGTGGGTGCTTCTCCAGCCCATTCGGCTACTTTGCCCCGAACGGCTACGGGCTGTATGACATGGCGGGCAACGTGAATGAGTGGTGCAATGACTGGTATGGGAGCAATTACTATTCGAGTTCGCCGGGAACCGACCCGCACGGACCGACATCCGGCAGCGGTAATGTCGTTCGTGGCGGCGCTTGGTGTTGCTACTATGCAAATGGGTGCCGTGTTTCGCATCGCGACGCCGACTTTGTCGCCGGGCGGCACGATTACACTGGGTTCCGGTTGGCCCTGGACGGGCCATGAGACAACGGGCGCAACTCAGTTGGGCCGAAGGCACTGACAGGAGGGCCTTTGAATGTACGAAGAGGCCACGCAACTAGTCAAGATCACTGTGCTTCTGCTTACCATTACATCGGCCGCTCTGGCCAATTCCGCTCCGGTGGTCAGCAACGTGACGTCAGCTCAGCGGAATGACGGGTCGAAGGTTGTCGACATTCGTTACAACCTGGCAGATGCGGATGGAAACGCCTGCATGGTCACGGTTCAGTGCAGTAGCAATGCCGGCTCGACGTGGACGGTGCCGATCACGTCTCTCAGCGGAGCAGTCGGTTCGGGCATCACGCCGGGCCTTAACAAGCTGATCATTTGGAACTGCGCGACCGATCTGCCTGGTGCGTTTGGGAGCCAGTACAAGGTGCGGGTTTGCGCGGACGACGGGTACAACCCGACCCCGCCTGGCATGGTCCCGATCCCCGCCGGGTCGTTCAACATGGGCGATACTTTTAACGAAGGCTACACCCACGAGCGTCCCGTCCACAGCGTTTACATCAGCGCGTTTTACATGGACCGCTACGAGGTCACGAATCAGCAATACGCCGATGCGTTGAACTGGGCATTGGCACAAGGCAACCTCATCACTATCACGGGCGGCGTGGTTTACAAATACAACAGTGGAACCAGTCTTGCGTACTGCGATACAGAGACGAGTAATTCCCACAGCCGTATCACTTGGATCAATGGCACCTTTGGGGTGACGGCTGGCAAGGAGGACCATCCGATGGTTCGCGTGAGTTGGTACGGCTCGGCGGCGTACAGCAACTGGCGCAGCGGGATGCAGAGCCTCATGCCGAGTTACGACACAGGCACGTGGTCGTGCAACTTCGCGGCGACCGGCTATCGGCTTCCCACGGAAGCGGAATGGGAGAAAGCGGCGAGGGGCGGCGCATCCGGGCACCGATTCCCGTGGTCGGATACGGACACGATCCAGCATGCCCGGGCGAACTACTACGGCAACAACGGCCTCTATGCATACGACACCAGCCCGACGCAAACTTATCACCCCCTGTGGGGCGTCGGACAATGGCCATACACCAGTCCGGTGGGCTTCTTCACGGGTGCGCTCCAGCAGAAAGTGGATTGGGGTTGGCAAGGAAGCCCTTCAAGCTACCAGACGACGAATGGTGTCAATGGCTTTGGTCTCTATGACATGGCTGGGAACGTCTGTGAGTGGTGCAACGATTGGTATTCGGCCACGTACTATTCGACTTCGCCTGGGTCAAATCCGACGGGACCGCCGTCAGGCACGTACCGTGTCCTTCGCGACTGTAGCTGGTACAGTAACTCGTTCAGATCTCGATGTGCGTATCGCAGGGAGGTCCTGCCCAGTTGGCGGGACAGCTATTTCGGCGGGTTCCGGTTGGTCTTGGACGAGCCATGAGACTATCGACGCAACTCAGTTGAGCAAGTGGTGCTCACAGGATGGCCTTCGGATGCACGAACAGGAATCGGGACTAGTCAGTGTCGCTCTACTGTTGGCTACACTTGCATCGAGCGCTCTCGCCAATTCCGCTCCGGTGGTCAGCAACGTGACGTCAGCTCAGCGGAATGACGGGTCGAAGGTTGTCGACATTCGTTACAACCTGGCAGATGCGGATGGAAACGCCTGCACGGTCACGGTGCAGGCCAGCAACAATGCCGGCTCGACGTGGACGGTGCCGATCACGTCTCTCAGCGGAGCGGTCGGTTCGGGCATCACGCCCGGTCTGAACAAGCTGATCACGTGGAACTGCGCGACCGACCTGCCCGGGGCGTTCGGCAGCCAGTACAAGATTCGCGTCATCGCCGATGATGGCTATAACCCGACCCCACCCGGCATGGTCCTGATCCCCGCCGGCTCGTTCAACATGGGAGACACGTTTAGCGAAGGCGGTACCGACGAGCGTCCCGTTCACAGCGTGTACATGAGCGCGTTCTACATGGACCGCTACGAGGTCACGAATCAGCAATATGCCGATGCGCTGAACTGGGCATGGGCACTGGGCAATGTCATTACGGTCACCAGCGGCGTGGTTTACAAGTACAACAGCGGCACAAGCATTCCTTATTGTTCGACGACATCTGCGCCTACCGGAAATCCGCACTACGGTCAATACAGCAGGATCACGTGGAATGGCAGCACATTTGGCGTTGTATCAGGCAAGGCGAACCACCCCATTGAGTTCGTGAGCTGGTACGGCTCGGCGGCATACAGCAACTGGCGGAGTGGCATGCAGGGGCGGGCACCGTGCTACGACACCAGCACGTGGGCGTGCAACTTCGCCGCCAATGGCTATCGCCTGCCAACCGAGGCGGAATGGGAGAAGGCCGCTCGCGGCGGCACGCCTGGGCATCGCTTCCCTTGGTCGGACCAAGATACGATCCAGCACGCTCGGTGCAACTACCGCAGCAGCTTAACGATCATCTACACCTACGACACGAGTCCGACTTCAGGATATCACCCTGTCTGGGGCGTCGGAAGTTGGACGTACACTAGCCCCGTCGGCTTTTTCACCGGGGCGCTTCAACAGAAGATGGACTGGAACTGGCCGGGCGTTGCCACAAGCTACCAGACGGCGAACGGCGCCAACGGCTACGGTTTGCACGACATGACGGGGAATGTGTGGGAGTGGTGCAATGACTGGTATCAGAGCAACTACTACTCGAGTTCGCTGGGAACAAATCCTCGCGGACCGACATCCGGCACGTCCCGTGTTTTGCGCGGCGGCTATAGGAACGGCGCCAACGCCTACTACTGCCGCGTGGCCTATCGCTACAGCAACATTCCCGACACCCGCTACGAGCTCAGCGGGTTTCGTTGTGCGGTGGGGACGCCGTAGTGCTTTGCTCTTTTGCCCTCTTACCCTTTGTTCCCGGGGTCCAGAGGCGAAGCCCTTGGGCGCGTAAGAAATGAAAAATGGCGCGCGACGAGTTGTTAGTCGTCTACAGGACCTACGAGCTGCTCAAGTGGTTCCTGGGCCACCTGGCGAAGTTCCCCAGTTCTCATCGCTACGGGCTGGGGCAAAGATCGAGCAGCGGCGGTATGCAATATTCCAAGGTCTGTTGCTGGCAAAACATGCCTGCTCGGATGCGGCCCCTGATCGAACGTGCAAGGATGGGCGGGTTTTTCGATTTCTTGGTGCATCCCGCAGATGGCGGGGTTGCAATGGAGGCTGCGAAAATGTGCGTTAGCGCGAAAAAACTCTGCGTGATGGTGTTGGTCATTCTGGCAGGATGGTGCCCTCCTCTTCTGGCTGACACCGGCTATGCCGATTCGCCGGTGTTTGTAATCGATAACCGGACCGGCACGGGCTTTCGCGTTACGGCGCTAACCTCAGCCTACGCCGGGGTGTTTCCATCCGGAGTCGACATCATCAACACCATGACAGCGACGGTCGACTGGGCCGGCAATACGCCGCAGAGTGTGGTATTCAACCTGGATGGGCATGCGCATACCGTCCCCGCATCCGGTACCAGCGCGCAGACGACCTACAACATGGGGTCTGATTTGACCTATGGGCTGGGAGGGGTGGTGAATGAGCTCACCGCTGTCGCCGTTGCAACAGACGGATCTCAGTCGCACCCGCAGCGGCTGAAGTTCTGGGGGCTCCAGATGCCGGAATGGGCAACCTCGATTGAAACGAGCCAGGACATTGGATGGCGACTCGATGCGCTGACCGGCAAGGTTACGTTTTACGGAGAGGTTGAGGTCTTGCAGGGCGGCATTGAAGGAACGGTTACGGTACCCAGCAGCATTCCGGAGGTTGGCGGAAAGTGGGGCGTGAAGATCAATCCGCTGAATTTCGAATGGGAGTTGTCGGCTCAGCCGCGCTACGGCGATGGTGCCGGACTAACTGGATCGCTTGACGTAGCTGGAACATGGGAAGCGGAATTGAAGGCGGGAACACAGCGCAAGGGTGAATTGTCTGCGACGATCGGCGGCGAAGGTGAGCTTTACCCGCAGTTCAAGCTGACTGATTTGTCGGCAGAGCTGGCGGGAAGCCTGACGTTCTTATTTCCACGTGTGCCATTGTTGTGCCAGTGGACAGGCTGCTGTCACACGGGATACTGCCCCTATTTCCAAGCTAGTATCAAACCAGAGGTCATCGGAACTGTAGCTATGGAAGAAGGCGAGCCTGAATTGATCTCAGGGCTCAAGTTCAAGACGAGCACCTTGGAGCTAGGAGTCACGGTTGCCGGCACAGTGGGAGCAGGTTCCGAAGGAAGTATTTACTACATTGCCGGAACTATCGGCGGCCATCCTTCAATCACACTTCAATTCCCGGGCGACGACACGAGCCAGTGCTTTAATGAGTATGTAGAGAGTGCGGAATTTAACCTCGAAGCCAGTTTCGTTGTCGAATCCGGTTGGTGGCAATACGAACAGAACTGGACTTTTCCTTTGTTGACTTGTGGGGGCGGGGGCGGCGGATTGCTGGATGGTACGCCCGGTGGTGATCCGGTGATCAGAATAATTGACCGGTCGTACCTCCAGGCGTCGGAAGGCTATTGTGTCTTCGCCGACTTGCCTCATCCGCATTCTCCTGGCGGGATGCCTGATCCAATTCTGAATGTGGGCACCGCGGCAACGCCCTCACTTGCCGCCGATACAAACTCGGGACTTCTGCTGTTTGTTTATGACAACGGCAATCCGACAACGGGACAACACCAGGAAATTTATTACGCGCGTTGGGCAGGCGGACAGTGGACGTCATATGCACCGCTGACGGTGAACACCAAGCCGGACATTCAACCGGTGGCTGCGATTGATGCAGCAGGCACTGAGATTGCGATTTGGGCGACGGCACCGCAACCCACAGGGAGCGAGACCGGGCCACGCGCCATCCTGCCCGGCTTTGAGATTGAATATTCCAAATTCAACATCGCTACCAATTCATGGGAGCCCGCGCAGCCTATTACGGGCAACGCCCATGTTGACATGTTGCCCTGGATCGAGAAGCTCCCGGGTGAAGGCCTGCGGGCCTGCTGGATCGCCAGTTCGACCAATTCAATCCCGGTCTGGCATGATGAGCAGATTGCTCCCTTGATTGACGTAATGGCGGCGGACTGGGACGGTGTGGGGTTTGGAGCACCCTATGCCGTGGCCACGAGCCTGCAAGCGGTGTCGCCGCCGTCAATCACCAGGTCGGCAACGCAGGAGTTCCTCGCATACACCAAGGATGTTGACAACAACGCCGGCACAGCACAGGACCGCGAGGTAGTGGTCCGGGTTCGCGACGTCGGCCAGTCATGGGGCACGGACGTTCTGCTCACGAACGACGCGCTATCCGATGTTGCGGCGCAGGTTGCGTCGGATGGGTCGGGCATGCCGGTAGTTGTGTGGGTCAAGCGCTTGGTACCTGTGGAACTGCCAGACTTGTCATTGACCCACGAGGACCAAGTCTGGTTCAGCAAGTGGACCGGCACGGCGTGGAGCACGCCTGCGATTGGGATCAAGGCGGACGGCATCGCAGAGCCAAAGCTCAGTCGCAACGATGCAGGCAAATTGATGCTCTTCTGGGTCGCGACATCCAAGGAGTTCTCAGATATCTACTACAGCGTCTATGACGCGGCGCTCGGACTGTGGGGATCGCCCCAACAGGTGACGGCCGATCAGGGGGCCGAGACAATGCTGGCCTTAACGGAGAGCGGGGGGAACATCCTGACAGCATACGTCAAACGCCGCATCGACTTGACAGCAACCAGCGGACTGCCGCAAATCGGACTCTCCGATATTTTTCTAACTCAGCACATACCGGCGAAAGATCTCTTCGTCGGCGTAAGCGACTTGACGATCACCCCGGACCCGGCGGTTCCAGGACAGAGCGCGAACATTTGCGCGAACGTGCATCTATCCGGCGACTTTACGGTCGAGCAGGTCGCGGTGTCGTTCTACGATGGCGATCCGAGTCAGGCCGGGGTTCTGATTGGCTCTACGGTGGTTGCACTGATCCTGCCTGGCCAAGTTCAACCGGCTTGCGTGCCGTGGACCATCCCAAACGATGGTCAAGCACACCAGGTTTTTGTCGTTATTGATCCAGCGAACATCATTCCTGAGACGGACGATACGAACAACAACAAGGCCAGTCGTGCATTGTTTGCGCCGGACTTGAGAAGCAACGCGCCAGCGGTAATGGCCTATCCCGGTGCCGACTCGATATTGGTCGGCTGCACAGTACGCAATGACGGTACCGCAATTGCTGGCGCGAGTACGCTTGAAGTCCGCCGGGATTCCGCGGCTGGACCAATCGTATTCTCTTCGGGATTGCCGCCGATTCCAGCCGAGGGTTCGTCCAGCATTCAGTTCAATTGGGATGTCACTGGCTTGGTAATTGGAAATTACACGCTGGTGTTTCTTGTAGATGCTGGAAACACAGTCGTTGAGTCGATTGAGGCGAACAACACGGCGTCGCTGCTGGTTCGAGTGATGGGTGACCTTCAGGCCGAGACGTGGAGTGCCGTTTACGCCGGCACCAGCGCCCAATTGGTTGTGCGAAATATCGGCGCCAAACCCATGGGAGCAACCAATGTGCGCGCCACTCAGTACGGACAGACACTTGGTGAGACGCCACTTGCCGCGTTGGCTGCAGGCGATTCGGCCACCGTTGTCATTGCGCTTTCGGGGCCGGTTCCGGCGGGAACGTTGACATTGATTGCTAATCCTACGTCAACCGGCTCGGACGAGGTTTCTTTGCTCAACAATTCCGTCTCGATCCTGGTCGCCGCAAATCCCGATCTGAATTGTGACGGTGTTGTCAACATGGAAGACATTCCACATTTCGTGCAGGCATTGACTGATCCAGCGGGCTACGCTGCTGACCATGATGGCAGTCCATATTCGGTCTGCAACCGGCTGTTAGCTGACATGAATAGTTCAGGGCAGGCGGATGGATTTGATATTCAACCGTTTGTCGCCAAATTGATTGGTGGCTAGCACTCCGGAGCGACTGCAGCCCAAGCCCGTCGCGGCGACCGAGTGGAAAGGTTGCGCGACCTAGGTCCGAACCAATTGAGCAACCAGTCGCCAGGCTTCATCTATCTGCTGTTTGGCTTCGACCAGTTGCATCACGGTCATGTCAAGATACTTGTTCCCCAGCGACGCCGGCGCCTGCTTGGCCGGTCGCCCCGGCCGACGCCCGATCGGTGTAACGGCATTGCCCGTCGCATTGGCCGCCCGTTGTTTGGCCCAGCGCTTGCGCTGCGCGGCGGCGATCTTGGCCCGGGCTTCCGCTGACATTTTTCCACGTGGCATGTTGTACTCCCGTCTTGCGTAATTCAACTCACGCTCAACTTGAGCATGCGAATTACACGACGCGTGCGATCGAAATAACAATTTCGCGGCCTGGCAATCTTGCTTGCCGTGTCCTTTCGCCTCATTGAATCTCGAAATCCATCGACTCGCTCTGGAAAAAGCGCTTCCGCGAAAGCATTCTGCGCCAGTAATGGGTGTGGAGCTTGGCGCCGTTGCTGACATGGCCGTGCTGCAGGAAGGGCTCGCGATCAAACGGACAAATGACGTGATGTCTGCGGAGCAAGTGTATTCAGCCTGTGAGACCTGCACCGCCAAGTGGTTTGCAAAGTCACGGCTTCGGCATTGTCCACGCTGTGGTTCGGGACGGCTTCTGCATACCGCTGCTCGTCCGCCGTGGGAAGGGGCCGGCGGCACCCACGACAACAGCATATGTCGTGATGAGCGGCAAGGTGACACAGTTGCCCACCGGGCGACGAATTGCGAGGCGGTGACGGAGGCCGATGATTCGCCGACTGCGTCAACCAGCCCTGGCGAGTCCAGCTGATCAACAGATCGCGTCGGGCAGTTCAGGGAAATCTGTTTCCGGAGAAGCATTCTGGTCCAGTAGATGTTGAGGGGTGCTCTGCGCCCGTCACGGGAGATTATCCATGCCGAAACGCGCTTCCACCGTTGTGGTCATGCACGACTATCAGTCGTTTTCCAGCCGGCGCTGGTACGTCCTCGCGGTTCAGAAGACCTGCCGGGCCGCGCGGGGAACGATCCGTATCGAGATGACCGTCATCGACGATCCCAGCCAGGCCGGTCGCGTGGTGGGCCATGAAGTCCCGGCGATCGTCGCACCGGGCAGCCCGTTGAGCGTCTTTCTCAAGGATGGGTTTGACATCGAACTCAAAGCGAACGAGCCGTTCGACTTGGCGATGCTCGTCGGCCGACGGGTCGAGGTTCGTTTCACCAAGGCGACCGCAGGGCAGGTCCAGTCGATCGCGGCTGTCCGGTCCTGTGCTTCGAGTGCATGAAGCTGACTGACCGAAGCGGTGAACGCGAAGAAGCCCGCCATGGCTTGAAACAAGACTGGCGACGCGATTGCTGGACGGGGCCTGATTCCGTTCACGTCGGCCGTCGCAATTGCCGCCGCGGCGTGACTGGAAAAAGGGCTGTTGGTCGGAACGGGCCCGCAAGCTGGAGACAACAATGCCTCGCAAATCACCACGCTCTGAACCGCGAGCACGCAACCTACTTGATCAGATTACGGAAACCGAAATTCGAGATTCCGCCTTTGATTTCTCCCGCATCGTGGGGGCTCCGCAGGCTGGCATGACGATTGCGGACATTCCGTCTGATATTCGCAATCGCCCTACCTATCGGGCAGTCTTGGCGGCGATGCAGATGGCGTGTCGGGCTTATCGCGATGGTGAATATGTGAAATTCAATTTCCTGATGGGGATGGCCGCCGCATTTTATGGCTTGATCCGACTTAACGAGGCAAACGAGTTGGAGATCAGGCTGGCGCCCGCGCTGGGACTGGCGGACGGGGTGGCCCATCCAGCCAAACCGACGAAGTCAAACGCGCAGGTCGTCAATGTCCAGACGTTTGAGCTGCGCGACCTTGCAGCTTTTTTCGACGCAGAAGGGATTGAGTACGCCCTTATTCATGATGGTCGCGCGCTGGCTGCATTTTTCGGCACGATCAGTCTCATCGTTCACGCCATTGCAGAAACGGGCTGTGTGTATTTCCTCTTCGGAATTCCGATGACCGTCCGCAAGCATCGTCGTTCCGAGATGGCCTTGGCGCTGACGAGGGCCAACCACCGTCTGGATCTCGGACACTTCGAGATGGACCTCAACAATGGCAGGTTGAGTTTCAAGGTCGCCGTACCGATCGATGATGCCTGTCTGACGCCGCGCCAGATGCGTCATTGCCTGGGGACTGCCTTATCGATCATCGGCAGGTACCTGCCGGCCTTTCGCCGCGTCATGTTTGATGACGTGTCGGCCGAGGAAGCGATCAAGACTGTGGAATCGTGAGCTGCTGAGGTGCTGCAGCGGCGGTTCGAACGGCAAAACTGAGTGACGGGACCAATGAACGATAAGGGCTCGTGACATGGATTGGGACAAGGTCATTGAAACGGTTGGTGATATGGCACGAAAGACGTTCGCCCTTGCGATGGCCATCGTGCTGATCATGGGCTCGGTGGCCACTGTCTACGTGATCGCCATTGCGCTTTGGTGGCTCGTCAAAAAGGCGCAGGCAGCCCTCGGGGTTTAGGAGAAGTCATTATGCCTTATCCGCAGAATACCGGGCGTCGGGTGCCGACGACGCGACAGACTCATTCGGTCGAGTTTACGCGCGCCGATGGCCAGACAAGTAATCATCCTGTGAACGCAACGGTCGTGGGAAGCACGCCGGAGGCGGACCACGATACGTTTGTCATTGACCACCAGCGAGAGCTGGCCTGCGGTTGCATTTGCCCGCCTGTCGAGGTGGGCGGGGTGTGTGCCGAGTGCGTGCGTCAAGGCCTTCTCGCACAAAACTGCAAGGAGCATTTCCTGGTATGCGAGTGCGGCGAGCCTTGTTGCTGGAAACATTCGCGGCTGGCGGAGGACCACTCGCGTAGCCTGTGCCCGCGCTGTCACCTTCGCGCAAGGAACGCAACGATGCTGAAGTCGGCGGCTGATGGACTTCGCCGCATTGGTCGGGCCCTTCTCTTCAAGTCCTGATCTGTGGGATTGGAGTGTTGTCCATGCCAAGCCCTCGAGTGTCCTACGCGAAGGTCGCGGCCATTCTGAGGCGAGCGAACGCAATCGGAGCCAACCGCGACCCGGTGATCAGCACCTACCTTTCCCAGCTTGAGAATGACCCCCGAAACTGGGCCGTGGCGCAGACAGTCTCATTCATGCTGGATGAGTATGAGGCTGAGAATGCAAGCATGCCCAACCACCTGGCGGCACCGCCCAGCCTTGACGACCTGTACAACCCTCAGAGCCTTCCGGACGCATTCATCGGCCGAACGACCGAAACGAACGTCCCCTACGGCCCGCGCATGGTCGAGAACTGCAGCAGCATCGCCATCACCGGTATCACCGGCGGCGGCAAGACGTCAGCGATTCTCAACATCATCCTGGGGCTGCTGCTTGGCTTGAAGCGCATTGCAATCCTCATCTTCGACGTGAAGGGGGATTTCAATTGCGTCGCATCGCTTGCCGGCCCCGATATCCGGGTCCATCGGCTGCGTGAGGAAGTACCGCTTCGGCTGATCCGCCCGCCGGTCGGCGTGCCGCTAAGTTCCTGGCTCGCTCGAGTAGCGACGTACATCTGCGAGTATCGCGGCCTCAAGAAATCGCGTCACCTGCTCCTCGATCGACTCACCCGACTCTGTACTCATTTCGGCGTGGATCAGGATCCCACAAGGCCCTGGCCAAGTCTCTTTAACGTCTTTGACTATTTGTCTGGAATGAAGGGATCGCAATGGGGAAAAGACGCGGAGTATAGGGCCAGCCTGCTGAATGAAATGAAGGGGCTGCTCGAGGACAGCGGGCGGGTGTTTGACACGAGCGACGGCATTGACGTGGATGAACACTTCCTGGCGCCCGGCGGCATCACGGTTTTGCGGATGGAAACCCTGCCGGCCCCGGCGCAGCAGGTGGTGATCAGCCTGGTGGTCGATCGGATTATCGCCGCCCGCGCCGCCCGAAACATCCACAATATTCCGCTCGAGGTACTGGTCGTTCTGGATGAGGCCCAGCAGGTTCTGAGCCGCCGGGCCGATTTTGAATCTTCAAACGGGATTGCGCCGCTGGCAATGCAGCTCCTTCGCGGGCGTGAATCGGGGGTGGGTTTCATCGTGGCACCGCATCTGCTGCAGGAGATCTCCCAGGCGGTTCTCTCAGCGGCGAAGACCATGTTCCTCGTGGGCGGTCTCAGCGATTCGACCAGCATCGGCATCGCGGTGCAGATGATGAACTTGCCGCACGAAGCGCGAACGATGATCCCGCGACTCGGAAGGGGGCAGGCGCTGGTTCGGGAGATCGGTCTGGGGAATTACACCGATGCATTCCTCGTCAATCTCGACCCGCCGCCCATCGCGAAGGATGCAATCGATGAGCCGACGCGTGAGCGTTTGATGACGCCAAAGCTCGCGGGTCTGCCGGCCACGCCCTCGAAACCCCTGACCGACTATCCGGCGATCATGGCGGAACTCCACACCTCCTCGTCCAAGCAACCACCCACAACGCCATCTGGCGGCGGCGCCGCTGCACCGGCGCCACTGAGCCAGGAAGAGGAGGAGTTACTTCTGGATTGCGCGCGGCACCGGGATGACTGGATGAAGGAGCGACGGGTCCGCCTCAACATCCGGGATTACAAGGTCCTGGTTGGCCGTGCCAAGATCTTGGCAGGGCGGGGCTTGGTAAAACTGCACGATGAGCGCCTGGGTCGAAACACCTTTTCACTGGTCGAGGTTACGGACGTCGGATGGAATTACCTGGGAAAGCCCCGTCCGCCACACTACATCGGTCACGGAAGTCTGCTCCACACCGTTCTGATCAGTCGGGTGGCGCGCCACCTCGCCGCCAATAAATGGACGCGGGTACAGACTGAATTCGCCGTGGGCGGGACGGGTCACCCGGTTGATGTGTTTGCATTCAGCCCGGCTGGCGTACCCACCGCGTTTGAGATCACCCTTTCGTATTCCAATGTCGTCAGCAACGCAGTCCGCACCCTGACGCCGGGGTCGGTGGTCACGGCCCTGGTGTTTCTGTGCAAGGTGCAGGATGCCTGCCGCAAGGTCGAGGCCATTCTCTGTCAGGATCCCATCGCGGTTACGTTGATGGGACAGATTCAGGTGCTGCGGGCAGACGGTTTCATTTCTTAGAAAACATTTCGTTCTCTAGGTCTACGAGGGACTGCCTCGGGAGGACGACTGCCATGCGCGCTGTTCAGACCATCGTTGGAATTTGGTTGCTGTCTTCGCTGGCGATCTGGATTCGGGGCGGTCTGGGTTTCTCGATCCTGCACACCCTTCCATTCGTCCAGCGCCCGCACCATCTCTCCCCGCACTACGACGCGATGGCCTGCATCGCCCTGGCGATGGGGGCGTGGGGCGTTTTGAAACTCGCCTCGCGACCCAGGATCGCCAATCCGCCGCAAACACCGAACGGGCGCTTTCGCGGGGAACTGATCGTGGTGCCGGCGACCGTCATCGTCCTCGCCTGGATCACCGCGCGCGTGACGCCGGCGCTGGGCTTTAACGAACTGATCCGGCCGAGTCCCTATCCCGTCGAGAACGCCTACCTCGCCGTCTTGGCGGTCGGTGTGTTTTCCGCGGTCCTGGCGTTCCGGTGGCTTCGGAACAAATAATCCTGTTTGTATTAATCGGAGGTGAATCATGTTTCAGTGGATCTGGCGCACATTAAAGTCACTGCTGGGATTCAAGCGCCCGCTGCTTGAGCCGGCGTGGGGTACGGCAGCGACGTCGGGCACGTTTGATCGCCGCTCAGTCGCCAGCGGCCCAACTAAGGAAAAGAAGAAGCTCGATTCCGCTCCTGACATCAGAATCAACTATGCAAATGACGAAGTGCCTCTCAAAGAAGAAATCGCCAATGCGGTCAAGCTTCAGCTGGTCCGATTCCAGGCCCGTCAAAAGTCGCTTCAGGACGAGCGGCTGAATCGCTTTGCCCAGGACCACCAGCGTCAGCTTGAGCACCACATGGACCGGCATGCCGCTCGGGTCGAGGCACGTGTGGCTGCACGACTCGATCAGCTCTGCCAGGATCTCCCGGCCACACTCACTGGCAGCCTGGAGGGGCTCCCGCAGCGCATTGCGACGACTGTCCACGCTTTGGCCGAGGCCTCGGCCGCGGCTCTGCGCAAGGAGCTCTCGGATGCCGTCGCGGCAAACGTCCACCGCGCCTGCCTGCGCCCCGTCATTGATCAACTCCTCGCCCTTCACGATCGCATTGATGACGAACGCCAATTTTTAAGTGCGTCGTTTCGCCGGGATGCCGATCTGGCGACTCACATTGGCGCACGCCAATTGCAGACCCAACACGACGGCGCCGCACGGTCCTTTGCCGCCGAGATCCTGATGATTCTCCGCGGCCTGGGCGTGGAGCCCCTCGACGTGAGTGGCCCGGAATTGGATCCCCACCTGCAACGGGTGGTGGGAGTGGATTTGACTTCTCGCGCCGAACTGGATGGTCGCATCGCCCGCATCACCCGGCGCGGTTTCAGGTGGAACGGGGCCTTGCTCCGGCCTGACCAGGTCATTGTATACAAAAAGGGAGATTAACGTGAAGAAACAAAAAAACGAGAAAAGCGTCGTCGGCATCGACCTCGGGACCACCTTCAGTGCCGCCGCGATCCCCGAGTCGGATGGCGACACCAAGGTCATTACGAATCTCGATGGCGAGACGCTGACCCCAACGGCGGTCAACGTCCACGACGAGGCCAACCCGGCCGTCGGCGCGTCAGCTGTAAACCAGATTGCCATGCATCCCGAGTTTACTGCCCGGCTGTTCAAGCGGACCATCGGTAAGTTTGACGCCACGGGCGCCGAAATCCCGGCGTTTGTCCATCCGCACAGTGGCAAGGCCTATTCCCCGGTGGCACTCGCCGCCTTTGTGCTGGCGTTCATTGTGAAGGGTGTTGAAGCGGCGCTGGGTCGCAAGGTCGACGGGGCGGTGATCAGTGTGCCGGCCTACTTCGACGCGCCTGCCCGGGAGGCGACTCGCCGTGCCGGCGAAATGGCCGGCTTCAGGGTGCTGGCCATCATCAACGAACCGACCGCTGCCGCCCTGACCTTCGGACTGGACAAGGGCGCCACGGGAAAGTCGCTGGTCTACGACCTCGGAGGCGGCACGTTTGACTGCACAATCCTCGATATCCAGAACGGCGAATTCAATGTTCTGGCCACCGACGGAGATCGCAACACGGGCGGCTCGGATATCGACAATCTGCTGATGAATCAGGTCGTGGCAGCCATGAAGCAGCAGCATGGGGTCGAGATCAGCCCTGAAAAGGATCTGGTTTGCTGGCACGAAACCCTGATGAAGTGCGAGGTCGCCAAGAAGGTCCTGAGCCAGGCCGGAAGCGCCAGCTTCATGGTCTCGGCCGAGGGCAAGCGGATGATCTTCGAGATCTCCCGCGCCGACTTCGACGCCCTGATTTCGCCGATCGTCGATAAGACTCGGACCATTGTTGATCGGGCCCTCGCGGCGGCAGGCCTCCAGGCTGCGGACATCAAGGACGTGGTCCTCGTAGGCGGATCGAGCCGCATTCCACTGGTGCGCGAGATGCTTGCCAAGCGCTTCGGTCGTCCGGCCCGCACCGACATCAACCCCGACGAGGCCATCGCCCGTGGGGCCGCGATCTTCGCGGCCTGTAAGGCCGGGGATGCCGGGTTGGCCGTGGTGGACTCCAATGGCATCAAGTTCCTTCCACCGGTCCTTAAGGTTCATGAAGTCAACAGCCACCCGATCGGTTGCCTCGCGATGGTCAACGGCGTGGAACGGAATTGTGTCATCATCCCGGCCAACACACACCTGCCTGCCACGAAGGTGGAGTCGTTTGGTCTGTCCCATCCGCACCAGACCGCGGCAAAGGTCACGATCACCAGCGGCCCGCACCACGCCTTGCCATCCGAGTGCACCCAGTATGGCGACATCGTCCTGCAGAGCCTCTCGCCGCGTCCCTGTGACCATGAAGACATCGAGGTGAAGTACGGTTTCACCGTTGAGGGGACCCTGGATGTCGCCATCACCGACAAGGTCAGTGGCAAGACGACCAGCGAGGTCAAGCGTGGACTGAGTGCCCTGATCGGCGGGATCACCACGAGCTAAGCCGTGGTCGGGAAAACCAGTTCAAGTTCAACCAACCAAAGACAAGAGGAGAGAAACATGAAAATGATCAGTAAGTTCTTGGAAGAGGTGATCCAGGGTCGAACCCAGTTGTCAAAATCTGCCCCGATCGTAGTCGGGGGCTTGATCTGCGAGTTCATCATTCTCATCATCGATCGGTCGTGGAGCATGGCCGAGGCCTGCGGCCGCAAAAACAGGCTCGAGGCTGCCCAGGAGGCCGCCATAAGTCTGCTTCGCGCCCGGCTTGATCGGGGGGCGGATGATCGGGTGGCGGTGATTGCCTTCAACGATGAGGCCCAGCTCATTCTTACGTCTACCGGTTGCCGGGAGGAGATGAATCGGATCGAACGCGCGATTCGCTCGATCAAGCCCGCGAGTGGCACGGACTTGAACGCGCCGCTGCGGCTGGCGGATAGCAGTATCCCGATTCAAGAGGGGGTGCACATCGTCCTGCTCACCGACGGTCACGGGGGCAATCCCACCCGGCTTGCGAAGTCCCTCAAGCAGCGTGGCGCGATTTTTGACTGCGTGGGCGTGGGTAATGTTCCCTCCGATGTCGACGAGGGGATACTCAAGAAGACCGCCAGTGTCTTAAATGGACAGATTCTGTATCGGTTCATTGGCGACGCCGAAAAACTGGAACAGTACTTTCGGGAGGATGTCGCGTTTCGGCTGCGCAAGCGGGCCGATCCATGAACCGCGACCAGGCAGCCCAGCTACTGAACATCACTCTGAATGCAAAGCGGGGGGAGGTCGACACTGCGTTCACCTCCCTCCGTCTTCATTTTGTCAATCAATTGCAGTTTTCAGTCCATCCGCACGAGCGTGATGCGGCGGTTCGGGCGCTTGCATTGATTCAGGAGGCCTACACCACGTTGACCGGACAATCGGCGCCCAGTGCCATGCCGAAGCCGAAGTCGGCGACCCATGTTGCCTCGGAGGAGATCCCACGCGTGTCGCTGGGGGGGCGGCATGTCGCTCCGAAGCGCGGCTCCACCGGGAATGCCTCATCACCGGCGGGGCGGTCGCTTGGGGAGTGGCTTGTTCATGTGCGAGGGCAATGGTCTTCCCTGCCAAACCACTGGAAATCCAATCGCGAGACCGCGGTCGCCTTGGCCATTTGTGCAGGCATCATACTCATCGCGATCCTGATGCTGGCTCTTTCGGGCTGACCGGACCGACACTGGGGCCGCGGACCCCACGATGACAAACATTTCCAGGAATGCTTCCGGCCCATGAAGGTTAGAGGGAGGGTTGTCCGCCCTGAGTCAACACAGGAGCATTTCCCATGAGCGAGACGAATGATAACAAGCCGATCGCGTCGAAGCAGTGCGACCGCGTGCATGCGGCGATCTGGCGCCAGATCGGTGAAGGCGACCAGGCCGGCGAGCCCTATTTCCAATTGACCCTCTCGCGCAATTACAAGGACCGGAACGGCGCCTGGCAGCGGAGCCACCACTTCTCGGTGCGCGACCTGCCGCATCTCGCGTTGGCGGTGGACTGGGCCCTGAAGGAACTGCTGATGAAGCCGGAGTAATGCGATGTGACACCGCACGAGAATCCGAACGCCGATGAGTCTCGCGCTGACCGGACCTCTAGCGTCAACGGGTCGCCCATGGACGGCGAACCCGATGCGCGCCAGCCGGAGGAGCAGTCTCAGAGTATCACAAAAGGTCGAATACCTGCCCTGCCTGAGCTCAAGAATGCCATCAAGATTAAGACTTATGACGAATTCCACCATCTGATCAGCCAGTTCGTGGCCGGCCTGTTCCGTTTCCTGCTGATCGTGGGCAGTCCGGGAACCTCCAAAAGCCAGAGTGTCCAACGCTCGGTCGGCAACGGGCACACCTGTATCTGCAGACACATGCCACGGCCTTCGGCATGTATCACGAGCTCTTCAAAAATCGGAATCTGCCGGTCATCATTGACGACTTGGACCATATCTACCGCGACCCGGCCAGCGTCCGAATCCTTAAGTGCCTGTGTAATACCGATTCGGTCAAGCAGCTGCGCTGGCCGAGTCGGCATACCGACATCGTCAGCGGTGAAGTCCCCGCATCATTCACAACTTCCTCCCCGGTTTGTCTCATCGCCAATGAGTGGCAGACCAAGAATGCCAATTTCCAGGCGATCGAAGATCGTGCAATCGTGGTTCACTTCGTCCCCAGTTCCGTCGAGATCCATGCGAAGGTGGCGGACTGGTTTGATGACCCAGACGTGTATGGCTTTGTGGGAGAGGTTCTTCCCTTCATTCCGCGCCACAGCATGCGCCACTATGAAAAGGGATCGCAACTTCGCCAGGCCCTCCCGAACGCCTGGAAGGGGCCGCTTCTCCAAAGCATGGGCGTGGATGATGAGGTCAGGGCCCTCGTGCTGTTCATCACGTCTCCAGGCTACGCCAACGACGCGGAGCGCATCGCAGCTTTTGAAGCCGCCGGTTTTGGGAGCCGGGCGACGTTCTATCGCGTGAAGAAGCGGATGGGGATTACGTGATTGGCTCCATTCGTTGCCGGCGGTTGGGCCATCTTGGATTCGTTGAGACTTTGCGACTCGCCGGTCCGAACCACCCCTCAGGACGTGCTGCTGGCCGAATGCCAATGCAAGGCAGTACGCCTGATCGGCGGAAGCGCCAACGCATCGCTCATGGTCGAACGGAGCGGCAAGGACAGATTGGGATTTTCAACAGTTATTCCGTGGAAGCCCGCCAAGAAGGAGAATTCACATGGCGCAGGACACACCGATCGAGTGGGCCCATCACACATTCAACCCGTGGTGGGGCTGCACCAAAGTCAATCAAGATTGCGAACACTGCTACGCATGGCACTTCGCGAGCATTCGGCTCGGGCTCCCCATCTGGGGACCGGGAGCGGACCGCAGGCTCTTTGGTGATAAGCACTGGGCCGAACCGCTCAGGTGGAACAGGAAGGCGAAGGAGCGAAACGAACGTCATCGCGTCTTCTGCGCCTCGATGGCGGATGTGTTTGAGGATCGCCCCGATCTGCAACCTCAGCGTGAGCGCCTCTGGAAACTGATCGAGGCGACGCCGAATCTGGACTGGCTGCTGCTCACGAAGCGGCCTGAGAGTATCACTGGGATGTTGCCCCGGGTGTGGATCGACTATCCACGGCAGAATGTCTGGTTGGGAACGACCTGCGGACATCAGCGGGCTGCGGACCAATTCATCAAGCACCTGACCACGAATCCCGCTCGCGTGCATTTTCTGAGCGTGGAGCCCCTGCTCGAGCCGGTGAGACTGGAACTTTCCGGCATCGACTGGGTCATCTGCGGCGGCGAATCGGGACCCAAAGCGCGGCTGATGAATCCGGATTGAGCACGGAGTGTGCGTGATCAGTGCCAGGCGGCGGGTGTCGCGTTCTTCTTCAAGCAATGGGGGAAGTCTTCCAACAACCCGGACCGTTCCGACCCGACCGCGAAGCAGAATGGTGGACACGCAAAGGGCGGTCGCATGCTGGATGGGCGGACTTGGGACGAACTGCCAGCAGGAATCCAGCCTTCAACTCTCAAGCGGGACGTTGAAGACGCCAAACCGGGGGGTGTTCGTTTCTCGCTTCCGGTTCTAGAATAATCGTAGGCCCGCTCGCCACGGGCGCATCCTCCAGCTCCGTTTCCGCAAAAACATTCCTGTCCATATGTCTATAGAGGAGACATGATTGGCGACCGCGACGGTGATGCCAGTTCCAATCATGACTTCGATGGACGGAAATGACGTGGCGACAAAGGCGGAGATTAAGAACCCCAACCCTGGCGGCGAGTCCTTCGTGAGCGTCAAGACGCTGGCCCGGCTGTGGGACTGCTCGCGAACCACGGTGTCGCGGCTGCTCGAAGGGGCCGGCGTCCCGGCCTACTACTTCTGGCGAGGGCGCAACGGATCGAAACGGTACCGAAAAGCCGACATCGATCGCTACCTGTCAGAAGTCGAATCAGGCTGACTCCTGATCCTGGCCGGCTGCCTACCCCGCAGATCTTTGGTTCAGGATTCCGGGCCCTCCCGCTCGATGGCGAGGGCTCCTTCATTTAACATTTAGAAAGGGTGCCCAAAACAAGGCCCAACGCCGGCGCCATTTCCGGCAGAATTTTGCCGGCGGAGGGTCTGCTTGAGGTGGCCGCGCTTGACGAATTGGGAATGTTCTCGAGGCGCAAAGCAATGTCCGAGCGGAAATTAGGTCCTCCGGGCGCCGGGATCGGCGGGTCCGTCGGTGGGGGCGAGCCTAACCTGAACGTTCGTTTGCTTGGCGCCACGGATGGACAGGTGAAAATCCTGGCGTCAGATCCATCCAAAGAATCGCGACCGAGCGAATCCCAACAGGCTTCGATGGCAACGGTCAACATCGGTGTGGGGGACGCATTTGGCTGACGTGCAACTTGGGCCACCCACTGTCTACGCGCGGCAAGATTGACGCCGCCGCCTGGTCGTTTCCGAATCAGCTTGCTCAGCACATGCTCGCGGTCAGAGCTCAAGCAGGAATTTCCAATGCAAGGGGCGATTGCGATAGATGACTGTGAGGGGGAAAGATAACTTGCACAGCGCGATCACCTTGATCGAGTTGGTCACGGTGATCGTAATTCTCGGTGGGTAATCAACAGTGGCGCTGCCGGTTTATTGGGATTATAAGATAGATGTGATGAAGTCCGCGTACAAGGAATCGTTGGGCGGTATGCGTACAGCCCGATGAGAGCGGCGATCTAGCTTATCGATTCGGTCACCACAAGGCTAGCTTCCTCGGGGTTTCTCCCCGCAGTCCCTGCAGCCCATGGCTATTCAGGGCTGCGGGGGGAACGATTTTCGCGCTCAAGGTCTGTTTCTGCGATGATCTGCGTCATAGCATAGAGGCAACTCAACTCCTTTGTTCGTTCTCGAAGTTCTAGCAAGACGCGGTTTTCGTCGGTCGCTGTTGTCTCGCCGTTCATGGACGCTTCGCCTTTCTGGTCAGACTGACGGACCCTCCACCCGAACGCGTCTGGGAGCGCTTCTGTGTCTCCGCCGCGCGCGATCGAGGAACGATCTTGTTCGAATCCATGTGAACTTCGCACAACTGTGGCAGTTGTATCATGCTCCGCTTGCGAGGAGCATCGCATAAGGGAACAATCGGGCTGGCGGACCGGAGCAGTTGAGCCAGGGTCACCCGCCCCAGAGCCTTTTCCGTAGCGGCAAACGCATTGTCTAGTTCCTTATGGAGCGGACACAGACTGGTATGCGAAGGCAGTCCGAGTGGGCAATGCTTAATACGCTCAATCGGCGCGACGGCACTGGCGACATCGAGGATGGTGGTCCTCTCCGGCGGTTGGTCGAACGCATAACCACCGCCCGGCCCCGGTTGGGATCGCACAAGACCGGCTCGAACAAGGTCCTGGACCACCTTGTGCAAATACCGCCGTGGTATTTGAGTGATTTCGGCGAGTTGATCCGCCGACGCGGGCTTATCCGGGGTCCGTGCAAGCCAATAGGCAACTCGGAGAGCGTATTCAGCAGTTTTCGACAGCATCAAATGGCATCCTCCTGCTTCGAAACAATCCTACACCTTGACATGTAGATTTCAAGCTCTATATTCTCGCTCCCATGGATTGAATTCAGGCACAGGCCCGCACGGAGCGGCTTGGCCACCGTAGCTCCCGAGCGAGAGGCATCTGCATTTCAATGTTGACTCCCAAGACGATCCAAATCGTAAAGTCGACGGCATCAGCCGTTGCAAATCACGCTGAGGCCATCACAACTCGATTCTACCACCTAATGTTCTCCGGAAATCCGGAAGTCCGGGCATATTTCAACGCTGCCCATCAACATTCAGGCGGCCAGCAACGAGCGCTCGCTGGTGCGATCTGCGCATACGCCGCCAATCTCGATAATCTTGACGCGCTGGGTCCCGCCGTTGAGCTCATCGCCCAGAAGCACTGCTCACTCGGCATCCAACCCTATCACTATCCAATTGTCGGAAAACACCTGCTCGCCGCGATCAAGGATATTCTCGGTGATTCGGCGACCGAGGAAGTGATTGCCGCGTGGAGCGAGGCGTACGGATTTCTCGCGGGTATTTTTATCAAGCGAGAAACTCAAATCTATCAGGCACAGAGTGCAACTCCCGGCGGCTGGAATGGCTTGCGACGTTTCATTGTCGAAAGGAAGCAACCGGAGAACGAGATCATTACGTCGTTCTACATACGTCCGGAGGACGGAGGCGCATTGGCAACATTCAAGCCAGGCCAGTACATCACTGTAAGAATCGACCATCCGGAAACGCCGACTTCTCCGCGAAACTACAGCCTCTCCGACCGGCCAGGCGTGGGCCATTACCGAATCAGTGTCAAGCGCGAACTGGCGCCTGAGATGGGCTCGCCGAACGGGTTGATTTCCAACTTCCTACACGACCACGTAGTGGAAGGCGATGTTCTTGAAATCGGCCCGCCGTGCGGAGAATTCACACTCAATCCCTTGGAAATAGGTGATCGAACAATTGCACTCATATCTGGCGGCATCGGCATCACGCCGGTGATGTCGATGCTAAAGAGCCTGGCGTTTCACCGAGTTCGTTCGCCGGTAACTTTCATTCACGCGGCCCGAAACAGCCGCTTTCACGCTTTCGCCGATGAGGTGAAAGGCATTGCCGCTGAATGCGCGAATGTTCACGCGCATACTCGATATGACGCGCCGCTGGATGATGATATTCGGCAGGGACATTGCGATAGCACCGGATTCGTCGACGCACCTCTTCTCAAAGTCCTTCTGCCGGCGAACGACACCGAGTACTTTTTTTGTGGTCCAAAGCCGTTCATGGTCGGTTTACTTCGCACCTTGGAAGAACTCAAGGTTCACGAATCGCGAATTCATTATGAGTTCTTTGGTCCGAAGCAAGAGATTTGAAATCCAACTCGGGAACATACGTTGCAATGCATGGCGCCTGTTCGAACGTCATTCCGCGATTGCGAAGCCCGTCTTGCTGGAACTGGTCGAAACGGTCGATTCGATTGTCTGGTCCAGCTTGAACTCGTTTCGGCTGAGGCGACCCTGACAACCCGAGCCGCAATATCGCGACCGGGCACTCTCGGGTTGATATCTAGCATGAGGCTTCGCCCCCGTCGCAAACAGGGGGAGGTCGCCGTACTCGCGCGGCTCGTAAGCCCGCTGGATGGCTGGAGGATCTGATGGCGCAACCCATTTTCGGATGTGACGCGGTTCAAGCGGCGAATCTGCTTGAACTGATCGTGATTGTCGAATCGGCGACCGTGAGCAAGACGTTGCTCAACGAACCTGCATTCAAGCAGGTCTTGTTCGCGATGGATGCGAGCCAGGAGCTGAGCGAGCACCGGGCGCCCTACCTGGCACTCGTCCAAGTGCTCGATGGGCGCTTGCGCATGCGCGTCTCCGGGGAGATTCACACGCTGGGGCCGATGAGTTGGCTACTGATGCCGGCTGATGCGCCGCACGACGTTCATGCCGAGCTGCCTACCCGTTTTCTTCTCACGCTCGCGAAGGGAATTTCTCCGGCAGCGCGTTGACTCATAGAAGTTGCCCGAATCTTACAGAAAAAGGGAACTTCGGTCCCGGCATGGATGAGTTCCATGCGCGTAGGTACCATGCCGGTACTGGCGCACGCTCGCATCGGGATCGCAACCTCGTCGATCCGTCGCAGGGCTTGCGCCGCCGGTGCAGCGTGGGAGTGTTGCCGTGAACGTGACGCGTTCAACTCGGATGTCCGAAAAACTTATCGCCGGCAGCTGGGCATTGGCTCTCACCTCGGCGCTGGGCCTGCTCATCGTTCTTGGATCCCGAAACCTTGATCACTTTGACGCGGCCCTCGTTGGTTACACCTTTGCGACGCTGTTCGCCGTCTTCGGAATCACGTACCGGTATGCGATGTGGCTCCAGCGGCCGCCTACGAAGATGTATTGGCGGCGCGGGTGGCAACTGTTTCTTCATCCGCGGCATTTTGGGCGAAACCTCGCTCAGTTCTCGCGCCGTTTCTTTGTGGAGTTCATTGCCAACCGCTTCATCTTCCGCCGGGGCAAGCTCCGCTGGAGCGCCCATTGGCTGATCATGTGGGGCTGCATTATCGCGGCCGCCATCACCTTTCCACTGGTGTTCGGCTGGATTCACTTCCAGACGCTTCCCGATAACCTCGACTGGTATCGCGTTTACGTCTTCGGCTTCCCGACGTTTGCCTTTCCCGTGGAGTCGCCCTTCGCCTTTCTCATTTTTCACGGCCTAGTCTGGGCCTCGTGGCTGGTGATAGGGGGCGTGATGCTGGCGTTTCGACGCCGCATGATCGACCACGGTGCCGTTGCCGTGCAGCAATTTGGCGAAGACATATTGCCTCTTTTGCTCTTGTTCGCCATCAGCGTGACCGGCCTGATGCTCACGGCCTCGTACACGTGGATGAAGGGCTACGCCTTCGATTTCTTGGCGATCCTGCACGCTATCACCGTCATTTTCACGCTGCTTTGGCTGCCGTTCGGAAAGTTCTTCCACATCTTTCAACGGCCGGCGCAATTGGGGGCCGCGATCTATAAGGACGTAAACGGTGCTCCAGAAACTGCCAAAGCACGGTGTGCGCGGTGTGGAGACGAGTTTATGTCGATGATGTGGCGCGACGACCTGACGACAGTGGAGCGTCAGCTTGGGTTCAACTACGAGATGAATGCCAGCGCCGGCGCGACGCATTACCAGGATGTTTGTCCGAAGTGCCGTCGGGCGCTGTTTGGACTGGCCCAAAGCGCGCTGTGGACTGATCGTGCAACTGGGCGGAGTTAAGCGATGGCCACTGTTCCAGCAGACACGCTAAAGATTATTCAGCGCTACGGCCCGCATCAGAATTTCATGCACGGCGACCAGTTGAGCACGACCATTGAGCCCGATCGCCTGGTCAAGACCCATTGTTGCTTTTGCGGGCAACAGTGCGGAATCCAGCTCAAGGTGAAGGACACACCCGAAGGCGGCGAGGTCATCGGCTTCGAGCCGTGGGAGGAGTTCCCGTTCAATCGCGGCATGCTCTGCCCCAAGGGGATCAAGCGGTATCTGCAGGGCGCGCATCCCGATCGCCTGCTCACTGCGCTGCGGCGCGATCCGAATGCCGCGGATGGCTCTGGCTTCAGCGCGATTGCGTATCAGGATGGGATCGCGCGCGTCGCATCCGAGATCGATCGCATTCAGAAGACCTACGGCCACTCGGCGTTCGGCACGCTCAGCGGGGCCTCTCTTACCACCGAGAAAACCTATCTCATGGGCAAGTTCGCCCGCGTCTGCCTCAAAACGCCCTACTGTGATTACAACGGCCGCCTGTGCATGGTGAGCGCAGGCGCCGCCAACAAGAAGGCTTACGGCATCGATCGCACCACCAACCCGTGGTCCGACATGGTGGGGACCGAGGTCATCTGGGTCGCGGGCAGCAACGTGGCGGAGTGCTCGCCGATCACAACGAACTACATATGGCAGGCGCGCGAAATGGGTGCGAAGGTCATCGTGCAGGACCCGAGAATTACACCGGTGGGGCGCACGTGCGATTTGTATCTGCCGGTGCGGCCGGGGCGCGATGCGGCGCTGTTCGCCGGGGTGCTGCAATTGATGATCGAGAACGACTGGCTCGATCACGATTTCATTCGCGAATACACGCTGGGATTTGAGCAGGTCGCGGAGTACTGCAAGCAATGGACGCCGGTACGGACCGCCGAAATCACTGGCGTTCCGGAGCACTCAATCCGCCGAGCTGCGGAACTCTGGGGCACGGCGAAGACATCGTTCCTTTTTCATGCTCGCGGCATCGAGCACCACTCCAGCGGCGTTCAGAACGTCCTGGGCACGATCAATCTGGTGCTCGCCTCCGGGAGAATCGGCAAGACCAAGTCCGGCTACGGCACGATCACCGGCCAGGCCAACGGCCAGGGCGGGCGCGAGCACGGGCAAAAGTGCGATCAACTCCCCGGCGCACGCGACATCAGCAATCCCGAACATCGCAAATACATCGCGCAAGTCTGGGGTATTGATGAGAAGGACATGCCCGGCCCGGGCGTCGATGCCTACGAGATCTTTCGCAAGATCGACGCCGGCGAGATCAAGGGCCTGCTGAGTATCTGCTTCAATCCGATTGTGTCATTGCCGGACAACAACTTCGTTCGCCGGGCATTGGAGAAACTTGAGTTCTACGTCGCAATCGACTTCTTTCTTAACGACAGCGCGCATCACGCGGACATAGTGCTACCGGGATCGCTGCACGAGGAAGATGAGGGTACCGTGACCCAGATCGAAGGCCGCGTCATCAAGATTAACAAAGCGGTGGATTCGCCCGGCGATGCGCGCCAGGATTGGCGAATTATCCAGGACATCGCCCGCGCGCTCAATCGGCCGCACGGTTTTACGTTTAGTTCGCCGCGCGAAATCTGGGAGGAATTGCGCATCGCCTCGAAAGGTGGAGTGGCCGACTACTCCGGCATCACTTACGAAAAAGTCGAGCGGCAGATGGGAGTCTTCTGGCCGTGTCCTTCGCATGACTACAAGACCGGTGAGCCTGTCCCCGATCATCCCGGCACCCCGCGCCTCTTCGAGCGCGGCAGCTATAACCCAATCGCGAAAGGCGCCGGACCTTTCTATTTCCCCGATGGCAAGGCTCGCTTCAATTTGGCCGACTATCGCGTGCCGATTGACGATAGCTCGGAGGAGTATCCGATCTTCCTCACCACCGGGCGCGTGATCAGCCAATTTCTCTCTGGCACGCAGACGCGACGGATCGGCCCGCTTGTCGAGCAGTATCCGGAGCCGCGTATAGAAATGCACCCGCGCCTCGCCGCCAAACTCGGCATTCAGGATCAGGATTGGACTACGGCCGAAACGCGGCGCGGTTCAATCACGCTCCGCGCCATGGTGGTGACGACGATTCGCCCGGACACGATCTTCATTCCGTATCATTGGCCCGGAAAGAAGTCACCGAACCAACTCACCGTGGCGGCACAAGATCCAATCAGCAAGATTCCGCAATACAAGGTCTGCGGCTGCCGCGTGCGCAAGGCAGAAAGACCGCCGGAGTATGACGGAGTGCTCGAACCGCAGCAGTAGCAGCGGGCAGCGTGGCGAAAGGTCGCGCGCCGCTTACGAATCCCGTCGCCACTTCAACTGAAACTCGATCTCTTCTTCGCCCTCGCCGCGTTCGTGTTCGATGTTGACCACTGCCCCTGCCGGAATCGAGACGCGCTCGCCGGTGACCTGGATCTGGAACCGCTTGCCCGTTTCGATACAGTCCGCCAGACAGCGCAGCTTCGTCGCGAACTGCCGCGCGGGGTAATCCTTTTCGATGTCGCGTCCGGGGCGGACGGATCGTCTCGTGCCTTTAACCATCTATGCCTCCTGCGGTCGTCTTGAGGTCGGACCTCTGAATCCTACCGCGTTGACAGCACGCTTGATTGCACCCGAGCAGCCGCCGTCGCGCCTTCGGCGGCCGGTGGTAGAATCCCGGCAATGAAGCCGGCTGAACTGCACTTCTTCGTCGACCCCAATCGTTGCATCGGTTGCCAGGCATGCGTGCATGCGTGCAGCGAGTGCGATACGCATCGCGGCGACTCGATGATCCATCTCGAATTTATCGATCGCGCCAACTCCGTGCAGACTGTTCCAGTGATCTGCATGCACTGCGAGCAGCCGACGTGCGCCGAGGTGTGCCCAGCCGATGCGATCAAGCGCACCGCGGATGGCGTAGTGCAGTCGGCCCGCAAGCCACGCTGCATCGCCTGCGGCAACTGCGTGATGGCGTGCCCGTTCGGCGTGCCGGAGGTGTACGAAGACCGCCAGCTCATGATGAAATGCGATATGTGCTACGACCGAACGAGCGCGGGCAAGAAGCCGATGTGCGCGACAGTGTGCCCGAGCCAGGCGCTGTTCTTCGGCACGCGCGAGCAGGTCGAGCAGATGCGACCGCAGTCGGTGCCGGTGAATGCGTTTCAGTTTGGTAATCAGACGATCACGACGCGGGTGTTCACAATGGTGCCGCGAGCGGTAGTGCAGAAGCAGCTGTATGTCGATGTAACCGCGGCCATGGAAGCGGAAGCTCGTCCGCGAAATGTTCGCCTCAATGTGATCGGCGATGCGCCCGCGCCCGCACTGGTCGAGGCACGGGACCCATTTGCGGAAGTGGAGATCTGAGCGATGCACAAGAGCAGCCAGGATCAGTGCAGTACGACCGCTGAAGACTCACGTGCCTTCGTGGACATTCGCCTCGACACCCCTGGACGCGAGGGCCTGACCGGCACGACGTCTTCGGACATCTACAAGGCGATGCGCGATCCCGAGCAAGTGACGATTCCGCCTGACGGGTTGCCGCTGGAGCAGCAGCCGCAGTGGCGGCAGGATTTTCCGATCGACTGGCCGCAGGATCATTACGTGGCGCGACGCGATTTCACCAAGTTCCTAGTACTGACGAGTCTTGCGTTTGTGGTCGGCCAGCTCTGGATCATCGGGCAGAACTGGCGACGGCGGCGCAAAGGGGAGCTGGAGATAAAACGACTGGCCTCGCTCAAGGAACTGGCCGTTGGCCAGGTCGTGGTGTTTCACTACCCGAAGGATGATGACAACTGCATACTCATCCGCACGAGCGAAGGGGACGCCCACAGCGCAGGGCTACTGGCCTACAGCCAGAAGTGTACGCACTTGACCTGTGCGGTCATCCCCGATGTCAAAAAGGGCGTCATCCGCTGTCCTTGCCACGAGGGCTACTTCGACCTGAATACGGGCGTCGTGCTGGCCGGTCCTCCGCCGCGCCCGCTGCCGCGCATTCTGTTGGAAATTCGCGGCGATGACGTTTATGCCACCGGGGTGGAGTTAAGAACTTCGTGAGTATGCGACCAATCAAACGTCCATTCACCCGTGAGCAGCGCACGACAATCGTGCAAGGCATGCTCGCGTTCGTGTTGATCCTGATCATCCTGCAATTGTGGCTGCTGACAGCAACGATGAACGCATGGCTGGGGGGCGACGAAAGCATCATCTGGCCTGCGGCGATCGCCAGTGCGTTGTGCTTTTTGCTCAACGGCGGCCTCCTCCGTTACCTCTACCGTATGGAGCGCGAGCATCGGTGACGATTGATCCAAGCTTAAGCATCAAGGGTAGCGTCACCGGCGCCAATAACGTGTCGGCGACTTCCAGCACTCCCGCAATGCCGCCTGCGGGCGGATTGGCGGGCATGCATCCCGCTTACTTCGGCATGGTCATGGCCACCGGAATCGTGTCGATTGCGGCGTCGTTACTTGCGGACGAGTGGGGAGCCGCGCTTCGTCGGATCGCGCAGGCACTTTTCTATGTAAACATCGTGGCGTATTCCGTTCAGTGGGGGTTGACGATTCTTCGCCTAACACGGCATATCGATCGCGTTATTGCAGACCTCATGCACCACGGCCGGTGCGTGGGCTTCTTCACAATCGTTGCGGCGACCTGTGTGCTGGGCACCCAGATGCTTATCATCGGCGGGCACTCGACAATTGCGTGGGCGCTTTGGCTCGCGGGTATTGTGTTCTGGGTCGGCATTACCTACACCGTCTTCACGGCTCTCACGGTCAAGTCCGTCAAGCCGACTCTTGCGGAGGGCATCAACGGCGGCTGGCTGCTCGCCGTAGTCGCGGCCCAGTCCGTCGCCGTGCTCGGCGCGCAGCTCGCGGCCGGTGTCGCGCCCGAGCAGCAGCCGCTGCTTCTATACTTCTGCCTGGCGATGTGGCTTGGGGGCGGGATGTTTTATGTTTGGATTATCTCGCTCATTTTTTATCGCTATACGTTCTTTTCACTGAGCCCATCGGATCTCGCTCCGCCCTACTGGATCAACATGGGCGCCGTGGCGATTTCGACGCTCGCGGGCACCATGCTGATCGCCAACGCTTCGCGCTCTCCGGTCCTTGTGGAACTTCTGCCTTTCATGAAAGGGCTGACGGTTGCGTTCTGGGCGACCGCGACGTGGTGGATTCCAATGTTGGTGATCCTCGGCATCTGGCGGCACGGCTATCGTCGTTTCCCGTTCCGATACGATCCCTTGTATTGGGGCGCGGTCTTTCCTCTCGGCATGTATACGGTGTGCACTTTCCGGCTGGGCCAGGCCATCGACGCGCCCTACCTGGCCGTGATCCCTCGCTGGTTCATTTTTCCGGCGCTGACTGCGTGGCTACTAGCATTCGTCGGATTGGCGCGCGCTCTTCTGCGGCCGCGTTGAGTGGCGCGACGATGTCAATGATTTGTCCCTCGAAGACGCGGCCGGGTTCGATCACGCTCGCGAGATAGCCGCAGCGTCCGGTGACGGCGGTTTGCAGACGTGGGTCGATTTGATCCAGCACGAAGCATGGCCGGCGCGGCTCGGAGAGTTCGAGCAGCGGACCATTCTCAAGACGCAAGCGCGTGCCGGGCTTAAGACTCTGCACGTTGAGATCGCGCACGGTGAGGTTCTCGCCCAGGGTTCCAGATTCGAGTGCGTAACCCTCGCGGCGGAGTTCATCCAGTTTTTCATCATCCTGAATAAGCACGGCGCGGTGCGGTCGAACGTGCTTTTCGTGATCGTGGCCATCGCCGGCAAATCCCGCAGCCTCAAGTTGGGCCTCTGGGACGGGCTTCTTGGGGATGCCACCGGGGGAAATGCAGACTGCGATGATGCGTCCTTGTGCAATCGCGATCGGGCTCATGTTGTGCTGAGCCGACTGCGCGTCATTCGTATTGATTGTCTCGCGCATGCTCATCGATGATCTCCTATTGGCCGCCCCTGCAGTCAAACAACGCCGGGCAGCGCTTCGAGCCGGGTTTCACGCTCCGTCCTGATGGACCATCCAGTCTTCAATCCCAGTACGAACCAGCCGAGTGACATGACACCAACTGCGAAAATCGTATCGCCGACGACGCGGAGCCAGCGGAGGGTTTGCATAGTCGGTGTCTGCATAAACTCGGCCGAGCGTGCGTACCAGGTCCCCGTCTCCACACTTGCCCAGGTCTGGAGAAGGCCCACGGGCAGCAGGCTCAGCAACACCATCAGCGTCAGGCCGATGTTGATCGACCAGAACGCCAGAACCAGCGCGCCGTTCTTCCAAACGTATCGGGACGTCAAGCCGCGCAGGCAGAAGAGCATCAGGCCGATTCCGAGCATGCCGTACACGCCGAAGAGCGCGGTGTGAGCGTGCACCGGTGTCGTATTCAGGCCCTGCATGTAGTAGAGAGCGATCGGCGGATTGATGAAGAAGCCGAAGAGGCCGGCGCCGACCAGATTCCAGAACGCCACCGCGACAAAGAAGAAGATGGGCCATTTGTAGGCGGCGACCCACGGTCGGACCCCGGCGAGCTTCATGTTGTCATAGGCTTCGAAGCCGATGAGCGTAAGCGGGACGACTTCGAGGGCGCTGAATACGGCGCCCAGCGCAAGCACGACCGTCGGCGTGCCGGTGAAGTACAGGTGGTGGAAGGTCCCGATGATCCCGCCGGCCAGGAAGATGATAGTTGCGAAAAGCACGGCGGTCGTAGCGGATGCAACGCGCAGAAGTCCCAGGCGCGTGAACAGGAATGCGATCACGACGGTGGCGAAGACTTCGAAGAAGCCTTCGACCCACAGGTGTACGACCCACCAGCGCCAGTATTCCGCAATTGCGAGGTTGGTTTGGCGGCCCCACATGAGCCCCGCGCCATAGAAAAGGGCGATGGCGGTGGACGCGATCAGAAACAGGGCGAGTAGATGCTTGTGTTCGCCCGGCTGGCGAAATGCCGGCCACAAGGCCCGCGAGGTCAGAGCCAGCCACAGCCACAATCCGATGAATAGAAAGATCTGCCAGAATCGTCCTAAGTCTACGTACTCGTATCCCTGATGGCCGAACCAGAAGTTCATTTCCAGTCCCATGCGCTGACGGGTGGCGTACCAAGTTCCGAACAACGTACCGCCGACGATGATGAGCAGGCAAACGAAGAGTATGTTGACGCCCAGTTTCTGGAACCGCGGCTCGCTTCCGGAGACCGCCGGCGCGACGAAGAGACCGGTGGCAAGCCAGGCTGTTGCGATCCAGAAAATGCCAAGCTGGGTGTGCCAAGTGCGGGTGACGGCGTAGGGCAGGTACTCGGCCAGCGGGAAGCCATAGAAGCCCGAGCCCTCAACGCCGTAGTGCGCGGTCACCGCGCCGAGCCCGACCTGCAGAACGATGAGTCCCGCGACGACCCAGAAATACTTGAGCGTCGCTTTCATCGACGGCGTAGCTGTCAGTGCCAGAAGTGGATCCGTCGCGGGGGCGCTGACGCCCAGTCCATCCGATTCGCGGTTGACTGCGGAATGCCACGCCAGCGCGCCGATGCCGGCAAGCAGAATCACGAAACTGATGACCGACCAGATGATGATGGACGGCGTCGGCAAGTTGCCGACCAGGGGTTCATGAGGCCAGTTGTTGGTGTAGCTGATCTGTGAATCCGGGCGGTTTGTGACGCAGGCCCATGCGGTCCAATAGTAGAAGCTGCAGAGCTGCTGGCGGCGCGCCGCGTCGGGGACTGAGTTGCTGGCGATTGCATATGCCGCGCGGAGTTTATCCATGGAGGGATCGGCGCCGAAGAGGGCGTCATAATGGCGGGCGACTTCGGTAAACGCCTGGGCGGCCTCTTGCGAGATCGTTAGGTCGCCAGTCTGCAGGTCGTAGGTGTTTGCACGAAGCACTTGAGCAAGCCGGGCCTGCAGCGCCGCCTGTTTCGGCGCGTCGAGTTCGTCCCAATTCAAGTGATGCTCGGCCTGCGCCCAACTCTGCAGAAACCAGGTTGCTTGTCGGTGAAGCCAATCCGCCGACCAGTCTGGCGCGACGTAGGCGCCGTGGCCCCAGACGGTGCCGACTTCCTGACCGCCCATGGATTGCCAGACATTCTGTCCGTCACGAATGTCGTTGCCGGTGAACAGCACGCGCCCTTCCGAAGTGACGACTCGCTGGGGGATGGGTGGCGCCTGGTGGTAGATCTCCATCCCGTAATAACCGAGGATGGCAAATGATCCAACGATTACGATGGCGAGGGCAATCCAAAGTCGCAGATTACGCATGGTGGGAGACTCTCGGGTGCGACCGCCGGATCCGCAGGTGGAGCCGGCTAAACTAAACCTGGACATCCAGGTTGATGTTGTAGGGTAGCTGGTCTAAAATTGGATGTCAAGCTCCAGGTTCGACTGGATGAATCAAAGCGCGAGGCGCTGCATGTTTTCCGAAACTGATCTCTTGTGGAGGGCCTTCCATGACCTCTCAAACAGCCGAGTATGCCCTGCGAGCGGTGGTCTGGCTGGCCAGTCGATCGGAGCGAGCGCTCAACACCCGGCAGATTTCAACCGCTACCCAGGTGCCCGCCGGATACCTCTCCAAAGTCCTCCAGGCGTTGGCCCGCGGGGGCCTCGTTATCTCCACGTCGGGACGTGGAGGTGGTTTTCTGCTTGCTCGGCCGCCGGATTCGATCAGCGTGCTCGACGTTATCAACGCCGTGGACGGGGTGCAGCGGATTCGGCAGTGTCCGCTCGGAATTCGATCGCATGGTTCGGTGCTGTGTCCATTGCACCGGCGGCTCGACGATGCCATGGCCGCGGTAGAGCGGGCCTATGCGGGTTCGACCATCCTGGAATTGATTTCAGAACCCAGCGCAAGCGCACCGTTGTGCGAAAAGCGATCACGCGTCCAGCTTCAAACGCTTGAAAGACCTTCGAAGCGAAAAGAGCCAACACGTCGATCCACAGCAGGCGCCGACAAGAGCCAGGCGAAGGGGTCGGACGCATCATGAGCACATGAGTGCACGGCTCCGATTGCGGAGCAGTCAGATCGATGCAGCATCCATGGGCCTCGAGGGAGAAACAAAAGATGAACCCTTCCGCCAATTCCATCCAAATCAACCGCGACACCATGCTGCCTGATGTGCTACGACATTTTCCAGCTGCGCGGCAGGTGTTCGATCGTTACGGGCTTCGGGGCTGCGGCGGACCCTACGGACCGGCAGAATCCATTGGCTACTTCGCCAGCGCCCATGGGGTCGATGCCGAGCGACTCCTTGTCGAATTGAATCAGGCGATTGCGAATCCGGCGAATGCCGAGCAAATGGCCCCGGCTCATGCGACCGAGGTGCTGGCAGATTCGATCTACCGGCGGTTCTTCAAGGCGGGCGTGGTCGTGATCCTGACCGCTGGCGCCGCTTGGGGTGCGCTGTTGCTGCTGCGGATCGCCAGCAATCAGGCGTTCACGTCCGTGTCCATTCATGACATCAACGCACACGGTCATGCCCAGATCTTCGGCTGGGTCGGCCTATTCGTCATGGGATTTGCCTACCAGGCATTTCCGCGCATGAGGCATACGAACCTATGGCGGCCTGACTTGGCCAATCTGACGTTTTACCTGATGGTCTTCGGTGTGTTTGCGCGCGCGATTGGCGAGCCGCTGTTTGAGCGGCCTATGTTCCGCGAACTTGCCGCAATCGCAGGCCTCGCCGAGATTACGGCCATCGGGCTTTTCATCGCGATCCTCCTGCGCACATTTCATCTCAGCGGCAAGCCGTACCAGAGGCATGATGCCTACATCCTCGCCGCTTTGTCATTCTTTTTTGTCCAGGCCGTGTACGACCTCGGCTTGCTCTGGGCGACGACCGCAGATCAATCGAAGGCGGAGTTGCTTCGCATCATCTCGACCTATCAGGCGCCCCTGCGCGATCTGCAGATCCACGGATTCGCCATGCTGATGATCCTGGGCGTGGGCGTGCGCATGTTTCCCCCGCTATTCGGTCTGGCCGCGCCGGGTCGAAAGCTGGTGCGCAACAGCCTCATCGTGATTCTGGCGGGTGTGGTCGGTGAAGCCGCCTTTTTCGTCATCATGCGGCGCAGCGGCGATCATCGTTGGGCCATCCCGATGTATATCTCCATGCTGCTGCTCGCCGGCGCGAGCATTGCACTTACCCTGCGCTGGGGCCTTTTCGCCCGGCCGACTGAGCGCGACCGCAGCTCGAAATTTGTGCGCACCGCGGTCGCCTGGCTGCACACCTCCATGTTGATGCTCGTGCTCGCCCCGGTGTACATGCGCGTTATCCTTCCGGGCATGGCCGAGCTCTCCATCAGCGGACACGAGTCCGCGACGATTGGCTTCTCCCACGCCTATTACGGCGCCGCGCGGCACGCCATCACGGTGGGATTCATCAGTCTGATGATTCTGGGCATGGCGGCCAAGGTCGTGCCCACGTTGAACGGCATTGATCCTCGCCGATTGTCTTCATTGTGGCTGCCCTTTGCGCTGGTCAACATCGGCTGCGCCATGCGCGTGGTTTTTCAGATTGGAACTGACTTTCGCGATGGGGCCTTCGCATTCGCCGGCGTCAGTGGCCTTCTGGAAGTTACGGGCATCGCGATCTGGGGCGTCCACTTGTGGCGCATCATGAACCAGGGGCTACTCGCGGAAAAGACAGCCGAGGTTCGACCGAACCGAATTACGGCGGACGACAAGATCGGACAGATCGTGGAGTGGTTTCCGAGCACGTTGCCGTTGTTATTGTCCAAGGGGTTCACACCCCTGGCGAATCCCGTGCTGCGAAAGACGATGGCACGTGTTGTTTCGGTGCGCGCGGCCGCGAGTCACCAGAATCTCGACGTCGAGCAGTTGCTCAGCGAACTGAATATGGCGGCGTATGGCGATGCCCACGGGAGGCCGCCGGCTCGACCCAATGTCTCACTTCCGGTGTTAAACCATGGCTGAGAAACCACGGGCGAGTGGCTTTGACGAGCTCGTCGATGTCTATGACTCGCTGATCGAATGGCCCAAGCGCCTGGCGCATGAAGAGCCGTTTTTCAGACGCGTGTTTGCCGAGGTGGACGCCCGGTACATCCTCGATGCCGCCTGCGGCACCGGTCATCACGCCGCGATGTTTCATCGGTGGGGTATGGACGTCGAAGGCGCCGACCTCAGTCCTGCGATGATCGCGCGATGTCGCGAGGTATTCGGCGAGAACGAAAAGCTGCGCTGGACGGTGCGATCGTTTGAGGATGCGGTCGAGCCGCGCGGACGGTTTGACGCCGTCGTGTGCATCGGCAATTCACTGGCCTTGGTTTCCGACGCAGCAGGTTTCCGACGCACCGTCGCGGCGATGATTACGGCACTTCGGCCTGGTGGCGTGGGGATTGTGCAGATGCTGAATCTGTGGCGCATTCAAGAGGGTCCGACGATCTGGCAGAAGTGCGAGTCACGCCCGGATGCAACGGGTCATCGGGTGCTGCTCAAGGGGTTGCATCGCGTCGGGACACGAGGGTACGTCGACCTGATTGACCTGCGATTGACCTCTGCCGGATTGGTCAAGCGCTTTGATGCCCCGAGTTTCATGGGCATTGAGGCGAAGGACCTGTCGGCGGCAGTCGATGCCGGCGGCGGTCGGGATATTCAACTGTTCGGGGGCTACAACGCGGAGGCGTATGTTCGTAAGCAGAGCGTAGACTTGATTTGCGTTTTCAAGGCATGATAGCCGAGCGCATCGAGAGTTCAGGCCTTGGGATCGCGAGTCGGTCGTTCCGCATTTCAAATTGACGCGGCGATTTTTCTAAAATGGAATCCCGTGATTGCCAGGCCCACGGCTTCCGCAAATGCGGCGCGATGATAGACCAGTGTCTTGGTCAGGAGCTTCCAATACTCGCGGCGACCGCTATTGGCCACACCCATCACCCACAACGACTTCAGGAATGCCGAAACATCGGTGCGACTGAGCCGCGCCCGCGGCCCGGCCGAGCGATACTCTTGCAGAAATGTCAGGATGCGCCTGTAGTAGGCCTTGGGGGCATAGAGCTGCTTCACCAGGGCGCGATAGCCCTCGATCAGCACCTCGCGGTCGAGTTTGGGCACGAAGTTGAGTACGGCGTCCAGGTTGTTGCCGGTGCTGTGCGCCAGGATCCGGCCCTCTCCCTTGAGCCGGGCGAAGAGCCGCGTCTCGGGCAGTGCGGTCAGCAGGCCGACCATGGCGGTCACGACGCCGGACTCCTGAATGAACCGCTTTTGGGCTTCGAAGATGCTCGATCGGTCGCTGTCGAATCCGACAATGAATCCGCCCATGACTTCCATGCCGGCGTTGTGAATCGTCCTGACGGCGGCGACCAGGTCGCGGCGCGTGTTCTGCACTTTGGCGCATTCAGCCAGGCTCGCCTCATCGGGGCTTTCGATGCCGATGAACAGGCTCTTGAAGCCGGCGTGAACCATCAGGTCCATCAGCTCTGCATCGTCGACAATATTGAGCGAGGCCTGGGTCAGGAATCGGAATTGAAGTGCCGACTGTTTTCGGCGCTCGATGAACTCGCGCAGAAAGGACTTCACCCGGGCCTTGTTGCCGATGAAGTTGTCGTCCACGACAAAGACCGTGCCAGTCCAGCCGGTGTCGGCGAGAGATTCCAATTCGGCGATCATCTGTGACGGCGTCTTGACCCGCGGAACCCGGCCATTCATCACGATGATGTCGCAGAAGTCGCAATTGAATGGGCAGCCCCGGGAGAACTGGACCGACATGGTGGCGTAATGCCGCGGGTTGATCAGGTCCCACCGGGGAATGGGTGTGCGGGTCACGTCGGGACGATTGAGACTGCGGTAGTAATGCTTGACGTTACCGGAAGCCATGTCCTCGACCAATTGCGGCATGACCTCTTCGGCTTCGGCGAGCACAAAATGTCGGACTTCGGGGAAACGCTCATGGCCCGTGGTGAAGAGCGGGCCGCCGGCGATCAGCCGCTTAGATCGCGCGTTGCACCGCTGGATCAACGTCCGCGCGGAGTCTGCATGAACGATCATCCCCGAAATCAGCACATAATCCGCCCAGTCGATGTGTGCATCGGTCAGACTCGTGACGTTGACGTCCACGAGCTTCAAGTTCCACTCTCTGGGGAGCATGGCGGCCACGGTGAGCAGCCCGAGCGGCGGAAACGCCGACTTGCGGGAGATGAACGGCATGACGTGCGCGAAGCTCCAGAAGGTGCTCGGTGTGGCGGGGTAGATCAACAGGATGTTCACGCTTGTCTCCGGGGGGTGATTGTCGGGACTTACCGGTTCATCCGTTCAGAAAGGCATCGACGAATGATTGCACATCGGCGCCATTCGCCAGCCCGTCCCGGTTCATGTCGGCGACGGCCGCGCGGCGAGCGTCGGCGTCGGTACCGATCAATACCGCGATGAACGCGGAGAGGTCGGCGGCGTCGAGGCTGCTGTTGCAGTCAAAATCTCCGGGCGTCGAGATCGTCACCGTTAATTGCGAAGAAGTCATCGGAATCGGCGGGGCCTTGTTGGTCTGCAGCCAAAGGCTGTACAGGATGTTGCCCCATTGATCGGTGATATTGCCGTTCTTGAGTGCCTCAATGTAGTGCCGCGTGACAGTTTGGTAATTCACGGTCACCTCGGCGCGAACGGCGGCGGGGGGGATGGCGAAATAAGCGTCGTCCCAATACTGGCCATCCGCGTAAGTCGCGGCGACAACCGGGGCGCCGCCGTCGGCGAACGGACCATTTGCAAAACCGCGCGGCGGGATGCGATTGTCCTTGACGATTGTGTCGGCGAGGCTCATGTGGGTGGTCTCACCTGCGGGATATCCAGTGGCGGCCGCGGCGGCCGGGCTGAGACCGATCTTCATTTCGTACACCCGTGTGGACGACTCGTGGAGCTCAGCGGTGTTCGTGTCGTATTCGCCGTATTCGCCAACAACCGCATCGGCGGCGTCGCGGAACTTCACGTTGAGCCAGACCCTGCGGCCCTCGATGTGCCCGGTCGGCAATTTGTGGCCGGATTCGTTGATGACACGGACATTTAGCGCATTGCAATCCTGTGAAAGCTCAAGCGTAGCGGCGCGCTGCAGCATGCTGATCGCCTTGGCGCTGCCGTCTGCCAGTGCGGCTGCGTTGATGTTGGGGTCTCCCGCATACTGAAGGGCGATGATGTCGAGCACCCATGACGAGGCGCCGGCGAAATCGTGCCGCGCCAGGTCATTTCGCACCGGTCCGATGAATGCGCCTTGGGCCGTGGTCTTGGGCATGTGACAGTCCTGGCAGGAACTGACGACGGTCGGACCGGTTCCACCAAAGCGTCCGCCCATATCGACTCCGCCGTTGGCGAAGGTGCTCAGCTTCCACTCGGTAAAGGTGCGCTCCAGCGGGAACTGGGTATGGGGATTCTCATTGGGCGTTCTTTGATCGAGACCGTTGTAGGTGTAGGTTCCATTGGGTTGCTTGGTGAGGGCGACGTTGCCGACATCGTGGCAGGTGCCGCACATGTTCGATGACCGGTGGAATGGCGAGTAGTGGAACGTGTGCAGCGGCTCTGCGTCGCTGTAGGGCCCACGGCGCGTGCCTGTCGGATCGAGCACGAACATGGCGTTGCCATAGTGGGCGGGTACGTCCGTGAGTTCTGCAAGAATGGCTTGGTCCGCGGCCGGGCTGATGCCGGGTCTGTAGATGGGGTCGACCATGGCATGACAGAAATGACAGGAAACTCCTTCGCGATCAGTGTTATTCAGCGTGCTGCCGTCGGGCTGATAGGCGTGCGTGGTGACAAATGACATGGGGACATGGCAGCGCATGCAGAAGTATCCGACGTTATCGACGTCCTGATTTGCAGTGGTCATCTGGGCGAAGAAGAGCGGGTCGCGTCCGGCATTGGCCATCAGGCTGCCCTTCCAAGTCTCGTACGGCGCATTGGGCGGGTCGTAGTTGGAGTGGCAAGCTTGACAATTGCTGGAGGACAGAATTGCGGACTGCGGCACGCCGCCGATCTGCGTCCCAGAGAGGTGAAAGTCCTCGAAGGTCATCGGAATCAATCCGCCGCCTATGACGGTGACGGCGGGGATCATCAGCAGGAAAGTCCATCTTGCGGTGCGCCAGGATCGTCGGCGTTGCTGTGTCATATGCCTACTCCTGTTTCAACAAGGCCCAAGTTCTTCTGGGCATCGTTTTGGGCGGTCGGGTGTCGGTGGAAGGCCCGAACGAGGGTGCCGCCGACCGGTCTAATAACAGATTACTTGATAAGCATATCCAAATATACACGATCTAGCCTCCCCGCGTCAAGTGCTCAACGCGGCGCTCAGATTTCTTCAAACCGTGAGGTGAAATGGCGAAGAACCGGGGGTTCGAACACCATGCGCAGTCCGCGTAACTTGCCGTGGATGGCGCGGAGCTCGCCGGCGGCTTCGATGACGTAGTCAATGTGGCTTTGCGTATACACGCGACGCGGAATCGCCAGCCGCACCAATTCGAGTCGCGGCTTGCCGGCGGTCGGCGGGCCAAACATCACCGAGCCGATCTCGACCGATCGAATGCCGCCGATGCGGTACAGCCCGCACACCACGGCCTGTCCGGGGAACTGTGCCGGCGGGATGTGCGGGCACAGGGCCGCGGCGTCGATGTAGATGGCGTGCCCGCCCGACGGCTGGACGATGGGGATGCCCGCCGTCAGCAATTTCTCGCCGAGATACTCAACGCTGCGAATTCGGTAGGCGAGGTAGTCCTCGTGGACGACCTCCTCAAAGCCCTGGGCGATCGCCTCCAGATCGCGCCCAGCCAGCCCGCCGTAAGTGATGAAACCCTCGGTGAGGATGAGCAGGTTGCTGGCGCGGTGCAGCATGGCCTCGTCGCGCAGCAGCAGCAGGCCGCCAATGTTGGCCAGCCCGTCCTTCTTGGCGCTGATCGTTGCGCCGTCGGCGAGGTCGAACATCTCACGCACGATCTGTTTCACCGGGCGGTCCGCCATGCGCGTTTCGCGCCTCTTGATGAGGTAGGCATTCTCGGCAAATCGGCAGGCATCGAGAAAGAGCGGCAGTTTGTGGTGATCGCACACCGCCCGGACGGCGCGGAGGTTTTCCATGCTGACGGGCTGGCCGCCGCTGCTGTTGTTGGTGACGGTGACCATGACCAGCGGAATGCGATCGCGCCCGACCTCGGCGATCAGCTTTTCCAGTGCAGCGATATTCATGTTGCCCTTGAAGGGGTATCGAACGGCAGGCTCGGCGGCCTCCGGGATCGGAAGATCGACGGCGGTGGCCCCGGAGTGTTCGACGTTGGCCCGCGTGGTATCGAAGTGTGCATTGTTCGGCACGACTTTGCCCTTGCCGCCGACCAGCTCGAAGAGAATCCGCTCGCTGGCCCGGCCTTGATGGGTGGGCAGAACATGGTCGAAACCGGTCAGATCGTTGACGCTCTTCTGAAAACGGTAGAAGCTGCTAGCGCCGGCATAAGATTCATCGCCGCGCATCATGCCAGCCCACTGCTCCGAGGACATGGCGCTCGTTCCGCTGTCGGTCAACAGATCGATGATGACGTCCTCCGCGCGAACGAGGAACAGGTTAAAGCCGGCTTCACTCAAGATGCGCTCGCGCTGTTCTCGCGTGGTCATGCGGATCGGTTCGACGGACTTAATTCGAAATGGCTCGATGATTGTTTTCACGGGGCGATTTTCCTTGGCAGGCGATGGGCTGTCCGGTGATTGCAGGGACAGGCTCGGCGTTGAGCACTACGCCCTCAGCAGTGAGCATGATGCGCGAATGGACGGGCCATCGTGCGTCGTCAGATTCGGGGTAATCGGTTCGGAAGTGCGCACCGCGGGACTCGCGGCGCCAGGCAGCGGACATGGTCGTGCAGACAGCGAGCATCCACAGACCCTGTGTTTCCCAGGCGGCGGCAGTTGTATATCGATGATGTAGGACAGCGTCTTCATCGCGAAGCAGCTGGTCCAGCGTAAGTTGGAGCAATCCTATCTCCCGCTCGATCCCCACGCCGGACTGAACGATATCGCCCAACTGGTCGCGCAGCTGCCGAATGCGCTTCGGGTCGCCGGCGAGTGCCCTGGTCATTCGACAATTCGGCTCCGCCCACGGCTCGGTCGGACCGGCCAGATCTGCCGCCGCGGTCATTCCCGCTTGGCGGCCGAAGACCAATCCTTCCAGCAACGAATTGCTAGCTAACCGATTAGCCCCATGCAGACCCGTGGACGCGACCTCGCCACACGCCAGCAGACCATCGAGATTCGTTCGGGCATCGAGATCCGTCGAGACGCCGCCGATGGTGTAATGCGCGGCCGGCCGCACGGGGATGAGTTGACGGGCGGGGTTGATTCCGTTGTCACTCAGGTGATACGTGATGCTGGGAAAACGGGCTGCAAGATGGGCCGGGTCCAGGTGGCGCACGTCGAGAAAGACGTCTGGTGATAACGAGCGCCGCAAACGGTCGTATATCGCGCGGCAGACGATGTCGCGAGGAGCCAGTTCGGCGCGTTCATCATACTCAGCCATGAAGCGGACGCCATCGGCATCGCGGAGCAGCGCGCCCTCGCCACGCAGTGCCTCGCTGATTAGGAATGCACCTCCACCTTTGTCGTGGAAGACTGTCGGATGGAACTGAACCATCTCCAGGTCGCGCAGCGCGGCGCCGGCGCGCAGGGCCATGGCCAGGCCGTCGCCGGTCGATCCGGGCGGATGGGTGTGATCGCGATACAGGGCTGCGGCGCCGCCAGTCGCCAGGATGACCACCCGGGCCCTCACCACGACGAGTCCGCATTGGGCGAGACGAAGCAATGCGCCCACCACGCGGCGTCCGGCGGTGAGCAGATCAATCGCGAAGCAGTTCTCTCGAAGATAAATGTATGGATTGTGGATGGCGCGGGCCAGAAGTGTCCGCATGATCTCGGCGCCGGTGGCGTCGCCGCCAGCGTGGATGATCCGACGGGCACAGTGCCCGCCCTCGCGACCCAGGTCCAGGCGGCTGTTGTGCATGTCGAAGTGGGCCCCTAGGGATTCGAGGAAGCGAATCTCTTCTGGCGCGCGGTCCACGACGAATCGAACCACCTGGTGGTGACAGAGTCCACAGCCGGCACGCATGGTATCGGCGGCATGAGCTTCGAAACTGTCGGCGCCGGACCACGCGGCGGCAATGCCGCCCTGGGCACGGTCGCTGGCCGAATCGCGAACGAGTCCCTTGCAAGCAACGAAGACTCGGCCTGATTGCGAAGCCTCAATCGCTGCCGTGAGCCCCGCGACGCCGCTGCCCAGCACAAGCACGTCGGTGTCCATGATCGGCAACTGCCGCAGGTCGGTCTCCATGAGGTACCGCGGCCAGCGACGACAAAGCTGCAGGGTGTTCTTCGCACTCATGGAACACTCATTTCCATCATCCGGTCGATTGCACGGCGGGCCTTGCGGGCGATTTCAGCGTCGACGGTGACGGTCGGTCGCCGGTCGCGCATGCATTGATAGAGCTTTTCCAGCGTGTTCAGACGCATGTAGGGACAAAGGGCGCAGTCGCAGCCGCAGTTCGGCGGGGCGGCGATGAGGCGTGCATCGGGCCGGCGGCGCTGCATCGCATGAAGAATCCCGGCCTCGGTGGCCACGATGAAGACGCGGCCGGGAGATTCGGTGACGAATTTCAGCAGGGCGCTGGTGGAACCAATGAAGTTCGCATGCGCCAGCACGGCTTCCTCGCATTCGGGATGGGCCACCACCAGTGCGTCGGGATGGCGGACTCTCAGTTGCACGATTCGGCGATGGGAGAATTGCTCATGCACCACGCAGTATCCGGGCCAGGCGACCATTTCGCGGCCGGTTTGTTTCGAGACCCAGCGGGCCAGGTGGCGGTCGGGCGCGAAGACGATGGGACGATCCTTTGGCAACTGATTCACAATTTGCACGGCATTGGATGACGTACAGATTACGTCGGACAAGGCCTTCACCGCGGCACTGCTATTGATATAGGTGACGACGGTGTGATCGGGGTATTCGCCAAGCCAGCGGGCGAAAGCCTCGGCCGGACATCGATCGGCCAGCGAGCAGCCGGCATCTGGATCAGGCACGAGAACGAGCTTGTCGGGGTTGAGAATCTTGGCCGTTTCGGCCATGAAATGCACGCCGCAGAATACAATCGTCTTCGACTCCGCAGCAGCGGCCCGGCGGGAAAGCTCGAGGCTGTCGCCCACGAAGTCGGCGAGGTCCTGGATGTCGTCCTCCTGGTAGTAATGGGCCAGAATGACGGCATCCAGCGACTCCTTGAGGTGGCGAATGCGGCGCTCGATCTCGCGTGGCGCTATCACCTGATTCTCCGCCAGAGGCGTTTCAAACAGCGGGTCGGCAAGAGCAGCCATGGTTGCACCTCTAATCGGCGAGCGTCGGATCCTGGATGGGCACGGAAAGCACTTCGCGATAAATCGGATCGATACGTGCGGCCAGCTCGAAGTGTTGTTTGGCTTCAGGACGGCGCCCCTGCGCCTGAAGAATCCTGCCCAGATTGAAATGCGGATGCGCAAAATCGGGCTTCAGGTTGATGGCTGCGCGGAAGTGTCTACATGCACGATCAAGGTCCCCCCGGCGAGTCAGGAGGTGGCCTAGATTGTTGTGGATGTCCGGATCGGACGGATCAAGCGTGACCGCGAGCTTGTATTCAGCCAGTGCCGCGGGTTCCTGTCCGGTCGTGGCGAGCAGCACGCCGAGGTTGTAGTGGTGCGAGGCGACGTCTGGTTCGGACTGAGTCGCTCGGTGCAGATGGTCGATGGCTTCACTGAGTTCTCCGCGATCCGCGAGGCGACGGCCGACGGATCCGTGGAGCGTGGCGAGACGATGCGACAGTTCGGCGGGGCGAAAAAGTCCCCAGCGATTGCAGAATACCAAATGGCGCAGGGCCTCCGTGGCGCTGGATTGCGCGGCTGTGGCAATCGTGGGATCCGTCCAATTGGCGGCCAAATAGAGACGATCGGCTTGAAATTCGTTGAAGCGGATCGCCGCGCTGTGGATCGTGAACAACGTGACAAGGGCCGACGCGGCGACGAAGGCGCGTCCCGACCGAGTGAGGCGACCGCTGATCTTGAGCTGGAAGTTGTTGAGCTTGACATGATTTAGATAAAAAAGACGAATTACCAGCACGGAGGAATAGCTGAGTATTCCGCCGATGGCGAGGGTCATCAGGAACGGTACGGAGTAATAAAGACCCCGAAAGATGAAGAGCGATGCGAGAAAAACCGCGGCAATCAATAAATCTTCCGGCCAGGTGAAGTCGTACGGTTTTCGAGGCAGGCGCGATGTCTTGGATCGCTCAAACACGGCTGGCAACGCGAAACCATAACCCAGGGCGCCGTTCGGGCAGACGGCGACGCAATCGAGGTCTTTGAGACAGGCCGGATTGACGACGCGGCCGAATTCCATCACTTCCTCGTGAACGCGCACGCGTGATTGACAGGTGGCTGTGCAAATGCCGCATTGGGAGCAGTCCTTCCTTGCGACGATACGACCGGGTGCGATGCGATCGGCCAGAGAAAAAACCGCACCATAGGGACAGGCATAGGTGCAGAAGGCGCGCGAACCCAGAAAATAGACAATTACAAATCCGCAGACGGTGAAGGTCAGCAGGGTGATGCCGGGGCCGGGCAGGTTGCGCCAGAAATTGGTCGTCGCGAAGGACGCCCACCCCTGGGCATCGGCCCGCACGTGCAGGGCCGGCATTGACTCACCGGCCGCTAGCCGCGCTGCCTGCGGCCAGGCAAACATGTAGAGCATTGCGATGATGGGAACCCACAGGAGCACTCGCGAGCGGACCGGCCTGGGTCGGATCTTCAACTTGCTTAGGAGCCAGGCGCAGAGATCCTCCAGGGCGAGAATGTGGCAGCCCCACGAGCAGAAGAACCGCCCGAAGATCATGGTTGCCAGGACGGCGAGGGCCATGAAGACAAAGCCGGCGGTCAGAATGCCGAGTTCGAGGGTGTACATCACCTCGTTGAGTTCGAGCGGCGCCAATGTACGCCCGGCGATCTTCCAATGGAGTATGTGAATCGTGATCAGAAGGTAGACCAGGGCAAGGGTGGCCGCGCGCCAGCGACTGTAATTCACCGGCCGTCTAGATGGCAGAGCGCGTCGTTTCATCTTCACACGAATTGCGGGATTTGCAACTGAACGCAGTGCAAGCACCGACTTGCGTGGGGGACCGCGTCCGCGGGTTGGGGCACAGATGGCTGAATGACAACGCTCATGAAATCACCCGACAGAAGGGGACTGCAATAAGAGTATTTATGGATCATCATATCAATTAATCGGTTGCCAGGCAATGCTCTGTAATTACCCCGGGATCTGGAAATCGGCGACGCGGGTTTACTGCACGCGCGGAGGAACGAACGGAGCGGCCGACAGCCCCAGACGTTTTCACAAGTCGTTGTCAACACGAAGATTAAGAATTCTCAGAAAAACGCCGGCGTTTGCTTGACACAGTGCCGAAAACTCAATAAGCTACAAAGCAACTAGTTGATATAGAGGTAGATTGTGCTTTCAACCACCGCTCAATATGCCCTGCGTGCCATGGTGTATATCGCCGCCCAGCCGGTCGAGACGCCGGTGCTGGCCAAGGAGATTTCCGCGAAGACCGGTGTGCCTCTGCACTATCTTTCCCGAATCCTGCGGGATGCGGTGCGCGGCGGACTGCTCGAATCGGCCCGGGGGGTGGGCGGCGGCTTTCGGCTTTCGCGACCCAAGAACAAGATCAAGCTTCTTGAGGTCCTGTCTCCCTTCGATGACGTCCTGGATCGTTCCAAGTGCCCGTTCGGTCAACCACGGTGTAACGACAGCATGCCCTGTGGATTCCATAAATATTGGAAGCCCATCAAGGTCGCGTATTCCGAAATGCTGGAGCAAACAACTTTGGACGATGTCCGCCTCGACGGGCTTGGTGGCCCCAAAAAGCGGCTCAGTGGTGCATAGCGCGGTCGTGCTTTTTTGTTTGCCGTTATTCATGACAAATGGATCAAGAAATAGTCAATAAGCAGAGTGACGCCGCGGAGGCCCGATCATGACACTGCAGTTCGTGAAATCCAAACTGATCCTGATCGTGTGGATGCTCGCGATCCCCGTGTTGGTGGTCGTCGGCGCTACTGACGCTTTTCAGAAGCCCGACGCTAAGAGCCTTCCCGCATCTGCCCAGGTCGTCCCCCCAACGGCGCCGACGTTACCAGTCGAGCCCTCAATTCCTGATGCGAAGCGGGTTGGCAACGGCGCAGCGATAGAAACCCCGGAATCGGCCCGGGGTAGGGCGCTGTTCGCAAAGCAATGCGCGATTTGTCACGGCGATCAGGGTGACGGCGCCGGCAAGTTCGCCTATCTCATGAACCCGCGTCCGCGCAACTTCAAGCAGGGCAAGTTCAAGCTGACCACCACGCAGAACCTGATCCCATCCGACGACGATTTGCTGCGAACGATCAGCCGCGGAATGCCCGGCTCGGCAATGCCCCCGTGGGGCCACCTGCCGCCGTCTGACCTGCGGGCATTGGTTGTGTTCATTCGCACGACGCATACAGACGCTATTCGACAGGTGATCGAGGCCGGCGTGAAGGACGGCAGCTTTGAAGAGGCGGAAGTGCCTGCATTGCTCGCGACGCGCACCCAACCCGGCCCTCCGATTGTGGTGCCGCCGGAACCGAAGACAGATGATTTGAGGTGGTTCAACGGCCGTCGCGTTTATCTCCAGGCCTGCGCCGCGTGTCACGGGGCCGACGGTCACCCGCTACCGGAAGCGGTCAAGTACGACGACGAGGGCTACCCCGATCCGCCGCGATCCTTCGTCAACGGCATTTTCAAGGGCGGCATGGAAGGCTCCGAGTTGTATTGCCGCATTATGAAGGGGATGCGCGGCACGCCGATGCCGGCCTATGAAGGAACTTATACAAACGAGGAAATCTGGGATCTGATTCACTACGTGCAATCACTGGCCCGAGCCGGTTCTCAGGGGCGAGCCCAACTGCAGCAGGGAACTTTCAGTGCGCCGAACGTAAGCGGTCCGCTTCCGGCGGGTCCTCAGGACTCGGCATGGAGCCAGGCGCGGCCCCTCTTTGTGGCCATGACTCCGCTCTGGTGGGTCGACGCTCGTATTGACGGGCTCGTGGTGCAGGCGCTGCATAATGGCACCGAAATCGCGCTTCGGCTGACCTGGCTGGATGCCACGCAGGATGACAGGGCAGTGCGAGTCGACGAGTTTCGCGACGCCGTGGCCATTCAATTCGCGCTTTCCAGCGATCCCCCGTTTTACATGGGCGACAGTTCACAGCACGGCGGCGTGAACATCTGGCTTTGGAAGGCAGACCGCCAGAAGAACATCAACGACGGATACAAGGATGTCGATGCCGCGTTCCCGCAGCGCGTGACGGACATGTATCCGGAGAGCTCCATTCGCGCGATGGACATGTCCAGCACGGACTGGCCGCACGGGGCGATTGCTGAACACAACCCCACATTCATCACCGCCTGGGGTGCGGGCAATCTCGTGGCCGATCCGACTCTGAAAACGCCGGTTGAATGTCTCGTGGCCCGCGGTCCAGGCACTCTTTCCGGCAAGCCGGCCAACGTCCAAACCGTCCTGGGACAGGCGATTTTCGAGCGCGGCATGTGGACAGTGCAACTGCAACGGCCAATGAACCTGCCGCACGATCCCGACCATCGGGCGACCGAGGCTGACGAGCGGGTATTCCACGCCGGCGATTACCTACCGGTGTCATTCGCGATCTGGAACGGCAGCGCAGGCGATCGCGACGGGACGAAGAACATCAGCATCTGGCAAAAACTGGTCATCGAATAATCCTGCATCCATTGACGCGTGGAGCGGCATCATGTCAACCGAAAAGAACCCGGGGCTCTCTCGAAGAGAACTGATTCAAACGGGATGTGTCGCGGCGGCGGGCGCAAGCCCGATACTCGGCTGGTCGCTCAGGGCCCTCGCGGCCCGGCCCGACATCGCCAATCCACTCGCGGGGTACCCGGCCCGCGACTGGGAGAAAATATACCGCGATCAATATGCGTATGACGGGTCGTTCAGCTGGGTCTGTTCGCCGAATGACACCCATGCGTGCCGCGTCCTGGCCTACACGCGCAATGGCGTGATTATTCGCATGGGCACTGAATACAACTATGAAAGCTACAGCGACATATACGGCAACAAGGCGACGGCGAACTGGAATCCGCGGCAATGCGCCAAGGGCTACACCTTTCACCGGCTTATTTACGGTCCCTATCGACTCAAGCATCCAATCATTCGTAAGGGCTGGAAGCAGTGGGCGGACGATGGGTTCCCGGATCTGACGCCCGAACTCAAGACAAAATACAAATTCGATTCGCGCGGCACGGACGTGCATTTGCGCATCTCGTGGGACGAGGCCCTGAAATACATCGCGAAGGGCTACGTCTCCATCGGCAAACGCTACAGCGGCGACGCCGGCGCCAAACGGCTGCGCGATCAGGGATATCCGGAAGAGATGATCGCCGAGACCGGCGGGGCGGGGACGCGCTGCTTCAAGATGCGCGGCGGCATGGGCCTCTTGGGCGTGCTCGGCAAATACGGCATGTACCGGCTCAACAACAGCATGGCCCTGCTCGACGTGGCGATTCGCGGCGTGAAGCCCGCGGACGCAAAGGGCGGCCGCAACTGGAGCAATTACACATGGCATGGCGACCAGACGCCGGGTCAGCCGTGGGTGCACGGTTTGCAGAACAGCGACTGCGACTTCAACGATCTGCGCTTCAGCAAGCTCATCATCATGGATGGAAAGAACCTGGTGGAAAACAAGCTGCCGGACAGCCACTGGTTCATCGAGTGTATGGAACGCGGCGGGCGAATCGTCGTAATCGCGCCGGAGTACGGCGCGCCGAGTACGAAGGCGGACTACTGGATGCCCATTCGCCCCGCAACCGACGCGGCGCTGTGGCTGGGCATCACGCGACTCATGATCGACAACAAGTGGTACGACGAAAAGTTCATCAAGGGCTTTACCGATTTCCCGCTGCTGGTTCGGACAGACAACCTCAAACGGCTGCGAGCCGATGAGGTCATCGCCAACTATTCCGGCGGCCTGAAAAAAGACGGGGCAAGTTTCAAAGTACAGGGGCTCAAAGACGATCAGTACGCGCAGATTGGCGACCGAGTAGTGTGGGATAAGACCACTGGAAAGCTCGCGGCCATTACGCGCGATGACGTGGGTGCGCAACTTTCGGCGAAGAAGATTGACCCCGTCCTGGAGGGAATGTGGAAGATCAAGCTGGTCGATGGCAGCGAAGTCGAGGTCATGACGCTCTGGACGATGTATCAGACGCACCTGAAAGACTATGACGTCGAGAGCGTCGCGGAAATCACGCATTGTCCAAAGGTATTGATCGAACGACTAGCTCGAGACATTTGGGAGACGACGCAGGCCGGCGGGCCGGTTTCGATCCATCAGGGCGAAGGCATAAACCACTGGTTCCATGCCACGGAGGCCAATCGATCGGCGCTGCTGCCCATGATGCTGACCGGCAACATCGGCAAGAAGGGCGCGGGCGTTCACGGCTGGGCGGGGAACTACAAGTCAGCCCTTTTTCAGGGCAGTCCCGCGACTGGACCGGGCTTCAAGGGTTGGGTGGCCGAGGACCCGTTCGAACTGTCGCTCGATGAACGCGCGCCCGGCAAGGATGTGCATGCGCACGCGTACACCAAGGACGAGGAGCCCGCCTACTGGAACCACGGCGACCGGCCGCTCATCGTCGATACCCCCAAAGGCCGCAAGGTCTTCACTGGCAAGTCGCACATGCCGACGCCGACCAAGGCCCTGCAATTTACGAACGTCAATCTGTTCAACAATGCCAAGCACGCCTACGAGATGTTCAAGAACGTCAATCCGAACATCGAGATGATCATCTCGCAGGACATCGTGATGACGTCGTCGATCCAGTATGCGGACTTCGGGCTGCCGGCCAACAGTTGGGTGGAGTTTCAGGATCTGGAGGTGACGGCGTCCTGTTCAAACCCCTTCTTGCAGATCTGGAAGGGCGGCATCAAACCGGTGTTCGATTCGCGGGATGACCTGTGGATTCTCGCGAACATCGCCAAGGCGGTGGGCGAGGAACTGGGCGGCGAGTGGAAGCAGAAGTTCTACAACGTGTTCAAGTTCGAACACGAGGGCAAGCGCCGCATTTATCTCCAGCGGCTCCTCGACACCTGCACGACGACGGCCGGCTATAAACTCGACGACATCATGGCCGGCAAGTATGGCCCGCCCGGCGCGGCCCTGATGCTCTTCCGCACCTATCCGCGCATACCGTTCTACGAGCAGGTCCAGTGCAACGAGCCTTTCTTCACCGACACGGGCCGACTGCATGCCTACAGCGATGTGCCTGAGGCGATCGAGTACGGCGAGAATTTCATCGTTCACCGCGAGGGCACCGAGGCGACGCCCTATCTGCCGAATGTGATCGTGTCGAGCAATCCGTATGTCAGGCCCGACGATTACGGCATTTCGCCTGACGCGGAGCATTGGGATGAGCGCACCGTGCGGAACATCAAGATGCCGTGGAAGTCGGTGAAGCAGACCAACAACTTCCTGTGGGAGCGCGGCTTCAAGTTCTTCTGCGTGACGCCCAAGACCCGGCACCGCGTTCACTCCAGCTGGAGCAACGTGGACTGGCACAACATCTACGACAGCAGCTTTGGCGACCCGCATCGCATGGACAAGCGCTCGCCCTATGTCGGCGATCACCAGTTGCACATCAATCCGCAAGCGGCGCGCGATCTCGGCATCAACAATGGCGATTACGTGTATGTCGACGCCAACCCCGCAGATCGGCCGTACGTCGGCGCGCGGCCCGACGATCCGTTCTACAAAGTCGCGAGACTGATGCTGCGTGCGATTTTCAATCCGGCGTATCCGTACAGCGTGGTGATGTTGAAACACGCGCCGTACATCGCCACGGAAAAATCGGTCAAGGCGCATGAGACCCGACCCGACGGCCGCGCGCTGTGCGAGGACGGCTATCAGGCCAATCTGCGCTACGGCTCGCAACAGAGCCTGACGCGCAACTGGCACATGCCCATGCATCAGACTGACACGCTGTTTCACAAATCCAAGGCGTTCATGAGCTTTCTGTTCGGTGGCGAGGCAGACAACCATGCGATCAACACCGTGCCGAAGGAAACGCTTGTGCGGGTGGTGAAGGCGGAAGACGGTGGACTGGGCGGCAAGGGTATCTGGCTGCCTGCTGCCGGAGGAATGTCGCCGGCCGGCGAGAACGAGGTCATGGCGAAGTACCTAGCGGGCGGTTTTGTCGGCGGAAGCACCAACGCTGTGGAGCCAAGCGTCGATTTTTGACGAAGTTGCGATCGGCCCCGGGTGCAGGCCCGGGAAGCCAGGAGCGCGGACATGCCTTACGACGATCCCGATGTCACCGATCCCATGACGCTGCATGCGATCGAAGTCGAAACCAACAGCGCTGAGTCGATCCGCGAAATGGCCGCCTGCTTCGTTGAGGAATACGTTCGACTCGGCATTAGCGCCGAGCGCATCTATGAAATGTTCACCGACGGCTCCTTTGCAGGACCGGCGCTGGCCCATCGCACACTCGGCGGCGAGGTCATCTCAGACCTGATCGCCGAGCAGTTCGCGATTCGCGGGCCACATGCGATGCGCCTTGCGGTGGAGCGCGCCGCCGGCGGATCGTTGCACCTGCCGATCCTGGAGTTGAAACCAAACGCGTTCGAATCGAGCCCATCAACCAACAGCGCGGGCAGACTCCCGCCACAAGAAAACGAGGGAAGTCATGAGTAATTGCGGCTGTCAATGTCACGACAAAAATGCGACGGTGCGGACCATTCTGATGGACGAACACCGCGTGATCGAGCGCGTGCTGGATGCAGTGGAGCGCATGCTCGACGAAAACGTGATCGATCGAGAGTTCACGCTCGGAGCGGTCGATTTTATTCGCAATTTCGCAGACGGCTGCCACCACGCCAAGGAAGAGGATCATCTCTTTCCCGCGCTTGAAAGTGTGGGCGTCCCGCGGGAGGGCGGGCCGGTCGGCTGCATGCTGCACGAGCATGAACTGGGCCGCTCGCTGGTGGGGCTGATGACCTCAAGCCTCGACGCGGCTGTGGCGGGGCGCCCCGAGGCGGTCGACGCATTCCGACGCGCGGCGGCCGATTACGTGTTACTCCTCCGACATCACATTCAGAAAGAAGACAACATTCTGTTTGTCATGGCGGAACGCGCTCTGGACTGTCAACGGAAGAAGGAATTGATTGCCGGCTTCGAACGCTCCGAAAACGCAACACCCGGCAAGCACGAGAAATATCTGGCGCTGGCAGACCGCCTGGCGAATTGGCAATTCCGTGCCGCACCGGTGTGCGGGTGAGGCATCGCATGCGCCGCGCGACATGGCGCGGGCGGAATCGCGGAGAAGGAGCCTGTTCATGGCAAGTGTCTATAACTGGCAACTCGGTCGTCCGATGAGCTATCCCTATGCACAGGCGGCGCCGAAGGAGCAGTTCGCCTTCGTCATCAACATCAACCGCTGCATCGGTTGTCAGACCTGCACGATGGCTTGCAAGAGCACCTGGACCTTCTCCAAGGGTCAGGAGCACATGTGGTGGACCAATGTCGAGACGAAGCCCTATGGCGGATACCCGCAGCATTGGGATGTGAAGATTCTCGATCTGCTGGGACAGGCCAACCCTGCCGGAATGGAATGGCAGGGTCAGCTTGCAGACGATCGGCGAAAACCGTACGGGGAACTCAAAGGCAAGAACATCTTCGAGTCGCCGGAAATCGTCGCACGCGGAAAACAGCCCAATCTTGTGCTCGGCTACCTGCCGACGGAAGAGGATTGGACTGCGCCAAACATTCACGAAGACACGCCGGTCGGCGGCTTGAACAAGCCGATGGACTTCGGCGGCGGCGAGTCGATGTCGGGCGATCAGAAACACAAGACATGGTTCTATTACCTCGCCCGGCTGTGCAATCATTGCTCGTATCCCGCGTGTCTCGCCGCCTGTCCGCGAAATGCGATTTACAAACGCCCAGAGGACGGGATCGTGCTGATCGATCAGCAGGAGTGCCGCGGTTATCGCAAGTGTGTCGAGGCTTGTCCCTACAAGAAATCGCTTTACCGCGGCACGACTCGGACGAGCGAGAAATGCATCGCCTGTTACCCGCGCATCGAAGGGAAGGACCCCGAGTCCGACGGTGTGCCAATGGAGACGCGATGCATGTCCGCGTGTATCGGGCAGGTGCGCATGCAGGGTCTGGTGAAGGTCGATGAAAGCAATGTCTGGGTCGAGGATCGTTACAACCCCCTCTATTACCTCGTACATGTGGCCAAGGTCGCACTGCCGCTCTATCCGCAATTCGGTACAGAGCCGAACGGCTATTACATCCCGCCGCGCTGGGTGCCGACGACCTATCTGGAGCAGATGTTCGGTCCGGGCGTGAAGGCGGCGGTCGACCGCTACCGCGCGCCGGATCGCGAACTGCTCGCCGTGCTTCAACTCTTCCGTCGCTCCAACCGCGTCATCTTTCGCTATGAGCTGAAACAGGGATCGAAAGTTTGGGAAACGACGGTCAACGGCAAGAAGTTCGAGATGTTCAACGACACCGTCATTGCCTTCGACAAAAAGAACCGCGAAATCTTCAGAACCCAGGTCGAGGAGCCGGTCCATGTTCGCCCGGACAAACATGCCAACTCCATTTGATCAAGACGTCTTGACTGAAACGTCAGCAGTCAATCGTGGCGAACACGAGGCGCGCGAAAGTAAGTCTGCGGAGTCGGCCCTTTCGCGCGCCGTACTTGCCCGTTATCTCGCGGAGCTCTTTTCCGAACCGGATGATGCATGGCTTGTCCGCCTGAGCAGCGATGAGACAAGATGCGAAGTTCGCCGGTCCGCTGAATTACTGGGTCTACCACCCGAAATCGCAAACCCAATCACAATTCCGGATATTGAAGACGTACTCACTGAGCGCAACCGCTTGTTTGGCCACACCGTGCGCTCCGCCTGTCCGCCCTATGAGCTTGAGTATGGGCGCGGCGAAGTGTTTCAGCAGTCGCAGTCGCTGGCTGATCTCGCCGGTTTCTACTCGGCGTTTGGTTTTCAATCGACCGGCCCTCTGGCCGAGCGGCCCGACCATCTGATCACTGAATGGGAATTCCTGTCGGTGCTGGCATTGAAGGAGTCCATTGCGGGTTCTGCGGGTCAGACTGAAGCAGCACAATGCTGTCGAGACGCGCAACGCGCATTCCAGACGGATCACGCCGCCACATGGATCCCCGCGTTCTGCAGTCGGCTTCGCGCGGCCCACCCTGCGCCATTTTTCCTGGCGATGGCAACTCTGGCCGAGTCGCTGATGGCCTCGTGGTGCAGCACGCTCGGCGTCTCCACTGGTCCCGCATGGCTCGAACTGCGCCCTGTCGACGAGGACGATTCGACTATCACCTGCGGTGCGGATGGCGATGTCCAACGTGTCGAACTTGGACCGACGCTGGCCGCGGCGCTCGGGGCAAGGAGTTGAGTAATGCACTTGTCTGTTGAACCGGGCCTGCTGGAACAAACCGTGTTTCACGCCACGCGTGCCGACGCAGATCTTGCCGGGGCGTATCAGCGAGCGTTTGCGGGGTGTTACCGCGAAGAAGCGGGGGAGCAACGCGACCGGGCCTTTGCCGCCCTGCACGAAGAGTGGTTCGACCGCTTGGGATTGCGTAAGCGCCTGCTTGATTGCCTGGAGGAGTTTCAAAATATCACCCGTCAGATCAGCCGCTTCGTCGCAGTCGATGCCCGCGCCCGGAACCGAAGCGGCGCGGAACTCTTCGGCAAAGACTCGCGGTTTGCCCTCGTGTTGGCGCTGACCCCCGCGCAGCTGCTGGACGTTGCGGCGTTCGTCGAATGGGCTCGCTTTGAGCTTCAGCACATCGAGGACATGCTCAACCCGGCATTCGGCTATGACGCCGCTCATCGGCCCGGCGGCACGGGTCCTGCACAGGTCAACCTGGCCCACGATCGATTCGTGGTTCTCTGGGCGATCTCCGTCGATGCGAGACTGCATCCGTGCAGCGCGAGCACAGACCTGGCCCGGCAGGCGCGCTACAGGGAATTCGTTCGGGCGTTCCGCGTGCCGGACAACGAGACGACCCAACGTGTGTTTCAGGATCTCTGGGTTCAATTCCGAAGGGCGGCCCCTACGCACGCATCGCTGGTGGAATGGGCGGAGTGTGGCCTTCCCGGGCTTCATCAGGACCCCGCTACAGGTACTGATAAAGGCAGCCCGACACCCGGAGGGCGTTGCTCGCTCTGCGGATTTTCCACCTTTGATTGGGCCGGTCCGTCGATCGGTCCCGAATCCGTGGTGACGGCAATCCAGTCAGATTTTCCGGCTTGGATGCCCCGGCAGCCGATCTGTAGGAGGTGCGAGGAAGTCTATCGCGGCAGCAAGCGCTCGTCCCCCGATCCGGCGGCGGCGTCATTACACGAAATCGGCACTTGACGGACGTCGAATACACAGAAGGAGCGAGTCATGTTTCCGCCGTTCATCGATAGTTTTGGAAACCAATTCAGCTCTGTCATTATCAACTCGTTTGGAACGATTTTCGCGAGCGTATTCACGTCTCTGTTCGGAGCCATCACCACAACAATCATTACGCCGCTGCTCAAGAGCATCGCGACGGCCCTGGGCCTGCCTGCCTGATTGTCTCAGGAGGTGACCAGTGCATCCCTTGATACCCATTAAAGCGGTCGTCTTCCTTCCGGCACTGGCCTGCCTGGCACTCTCCGCATACGAGGCGCGCGCCGAAAGCAGTCCCGCGGCCTCCACGCAGCCAGCCGAACCGGTCTTGAATGACCCGGTGCCGGCGGCGCCGAAGCCCGGTCCGAAGTACGCCTATCAGCGCTATGACGACGACTTTTCCTACATCGACGGACCAGAGGATTCATACGTCAGCGACTTCTTTGATCCGATCAAGCGAATTCACCTCGCACCTGACTGGACGTTGAGCCTCGGCGGAGAGGTGCGCATGCGTATGGAGTCGGAAACAAACAGGAACTTCGGCTCGCGCGATCCGACCAATGACACGTTCCTGCTGTATCGGGAAATCCTCCACGCCGACCTTCAATACCGTGATTTGTTTCGCGTCTATGTGGAAGGAATCGACGCGCGCGTGGCCGACCGGGATCTGCCCCAGTCGCCGGGCATGGAGAATACCTTCGACTTCAATCAGCTCTTCGCCGACCTAAAAGTGATGGGTGAGGAAGGCCCATTGACCCTTCGCGCCGGCCGGCAGGAGATGTCCTATGGCCGGGAGCGGCTCATCAGCAAGCTCGACTGGTCGAATCAAACTCGCCGCTTCGACGGAGCGAAGCTCATGTACAAGAGTCGCGAGTTTGACGTCGATGCATTCTGGGTCAAGCCGGTGTTCTTCTCGACAGAGCCTTATTCAAACACCTATTACACCCACATCAATGAGAACATGAACCGCAAGATCGACCATTGGCGAGAGGAGCAGAATTTCTACGGCGTGTATTCGACTTACAAGGGAATCACTGATCACGTCGTTGACTTCTACTTCCTGGGACTCAACGATCGCGGTATCTTCGTGAATGCCAACAACCGCCCCGGTGATCTCGACGTGTATACCATCGGCGGACGGTTCGCCGGCAAGTCCGGACAATTTGACTACGACATAGAAGGCGCCGGGCAGTGGGGCAAATGGGACGGAGACGACGTGAAGGCGTGGATGTTCGGCTCGGACGTGGGATATACATTCAGCGGCGCGGCAATGACGCCGCGAATCGGCGCGGGCTTTGATTACGCCACCGGCGACGACTCGCCGCGTGACAACACCCATGGCACTTTCAACCAGCTCTATCCCCTCGGGCACGCCCATCTCGGGTACATCGACCTCATGGCCCGGCAGAATGTGATTGCACAAAACCTCAACTTCACATTCAAACCTCACAAGAGCGTGACGGCGCGGCTCGCCTGGTATCATTTCTGGCTCGATTCCAATCTGGATGCACTTTACAACTCCGGCGCCATTCCCATCCGTCGAAATACGACAGGCTCCTCCGGCAATGACGTGGGCGATGAGCTGGATGCCACCGTGACCTGGCAGATCGACGTGCATTCGTCTGTACTTGTCGGATGGTCGCACTTCTGGCCGTCGAATTTCATCGACAGTTCGGGCTTCTCACAGGATGCCGACTACTGCTACCTTCAGTATCAATTCAAGTTCTGATACAGTGCTCGCGGTTCGATTTCCCGAGCTTATGTGGAGACCATTCCGATGGCTGCATCACGCAAAGCGTCAGGCAAGAACGAGAAGCTACCCGGCCCGTATCAATCATTCATCGCCCGATTTCCCGCACTCAGTCAGGCCCACGAGCAAGTTGCGAAGACGGTCGATGCATGCGGGCCGTTGAATCGACGATCGTGTGAACTGATCAAAATCGGAATCTGTGTCGGCGCGGGTCTCGAGTCGGCGCTGAAGAGCCATGTCCGCCGCGCTATGAAGTCCGGTGCGACGAAAAAGGAAATCGAGCAGGCCATACTGCTGGGCATGAACACCGTTGGCTTTCCGCGGACGGTGGCCGCCTGGACGTGGGCCAACATGCAGTTCGAGCGCGGTGTGGATTGAGCCGTTCACTTCATTCTGGTTGTCACCTGGCATTGGCATCCACATTGAGCTGGCGCCAGGACTCGCAGCAGGTCGTCAGGCCATCAGGGCAATCGCAAGAAAATACGAAGCAGGAGCGGACACCACTCAACCCCTCATTGCGTGTCAAAAAACGAGGGCGGTTAAATACGCGGTGGGCGATCTATCGTGCCAGTCGCACCAGAATGGCTGTCATTTTTTATTTGCGATTGCCTTGAGGCCCCACCCGCCCAAAGTAGATTTCTATTGACACAAATAGAAAGGGATCCCAATATAAGGCCCAAATCAGTGTGAAACATGTGTAGCATGGAGCACATGTGTCGATTCGCCGAAACGGCGAAATGCCTTGAACTTGCCGCAAGATTTGATTCCTTTCCACAGCCAGCGGATTATTGGATACCTCGCTCATTGGTGCCCGCACTTTTTGTGCTAGACGACGAGCAATTCTCAGGCTGAAGACTCGACCGTGCCGCAACTCAGACTTCCAACCCAATTTCGGCGTCCTGCCGGCGAGTATGAAACTGGCCCCGTGTTGCTTCTCCAAAAACATTCCTGCCTTGTTATTGATAGGGGTGACATGCAGTCATCGGGTGCGACGTTGCAAACCGCTTGCGCGCAAACGCAGTGCCGTTCGTCAGTACGGAGACGGTGTGCGGGTGCCGGCAGGATTGAATATTCATGGTCGCCAAAGACCCGCGAGACGACGCAAATGCGGATGTGGTGAGCGCGCTTGAGCGGATAGAGCACCTGCTCCATTCAATTCGTATCGCGTCTTCCCAGCCGCCGCGGGAGTGGCTTACGATTCAGGAGGTCGCGGACGAGCTCCGGGTTTCCCGGGACACGATCGAGCGACTTGTACTCTCAGGGCGGTTGAAGGCCACGGAGATCAGCACGGGCAACGGCGCGGGTTTGCGGCATCGCTTCAGGATCCGCCGGGACTGGATCAACGAGTATCTGAAGACCGGTATTGTCGACAACGTGTCAGTGACGCAGCCGCATAGAAAGAGGCAAAATAAAACGGACATAGACTTCATTGGAGACTAAACGCCTTTTGGCGAACATGCTCGGCCACGCATCGCAAACGCGCAACGCTTACTTCTTCAACGTAGAGGCCACTCATGCCCGGAATCGCATGCCCCATCATGCGGTGAATGGCATGCTGATCATGCGTTTCGTCGGACCATGTTCGAAACGTGTGGCGTAGCGCATAAAATCCAAGCCCCGGCCGCTTCATTCCCAGGTGATCGAGCAACTTTCCGAACTCGAGAACGATGGCCGAATGTCGAGAGACTTTCGGGTCTCCACCGGGGCCGTCGATTCGAACCTGCTCCTGCTTCCAAGGGTTGCCGAATCTGGTCAGAAACACCAGATTGTCGAACTCTGGCCGGCTTGGTCGGGGTCGCTTGCCACTCATCACCTCTCGCAATGCGTCTGCCGTCTCAGGCCACAAGGGCATCACGCGCTGCACGGCGGTCTTCGGGCGCTCATAGTCGATCAATTGCCGCTGAAGATCGACAGCTTGTACTGGCAGCTCTGCACAATCAGTGTTGCCAAACCCTCCATTGATCCCGAGCAAGATCATTGCTTTCAGCGGTTGCTGGGCGTTGTTTAGCAGCAGTCTAATTTCTTCAGGTGCGAAGAGTCGTTTGCCGTGTTTGCGATCTCGTTCGCTTCGGTTTCGTCGTTTCTCCTTCTGTGACGGCTTGTTGAACTGCCCGCCATATCTTACCGGCTGGTCGATCAACTTGGTGTCGTATGCATGCCGGAACATCGAGCGAACGATCGAAATGCTCCGCTCAATTGCGCAAACGCCAACACTATCGTAGAGTTTCAGCCGGTATTGACCACAATCGTCAGGACCGATGTCAGTCCATTGCCGTTCAGCGCCGACCGTTCGCACAAAGGCCCTAACGGTTTGAAGACAATCGTTGAACGACGCAGGCCTTATCAGACCTCGCTTCGCTTTTTCCAGCTGTGCCGCCAAGTAGTTGTTTGCAATGTCCCTGATCGTCGTTCCTTCGGCTTTGAAGAGGTTTGGCTTTCGGCCCGCATGCAGGTCCGCAGCCTCGCGGGTATACTGCTCCATCGCCGCTTTCGGATCTGTCCAAGTTCCGAAAAAATAGACCTTGCCTCTGATCTTTTTGCACCACTGCCCATTTGGGTGTGGCGTAAGCGGGAAGGCAGGATACGGCTTCGACGGTTTCGGCTTTGTGTGGCTGGCTTGCGATGTTGACACGACGACAATCCAACTCGGGTGAACGGCTCCGAAATGAACGCCAGAGCATTTTGGCGTATCTTGCGGTTGTCGTCAAGGTTGTCGTTGCTGATTTCGAGCATGAGAGTAGCGACTCTAAGTCGTTTATTGACAGTAATTTGTGCCCGTAGCTCAGCTGGATAGAGCACCGGATTTCTAATCCGGCGGTCGTGGGTTCGAATCCCCCCGGGCACGGTGTTTGATTTGGGGGCAGCGTCACGCATGGCAGACTCTTCACGACGGCCTCCGCACCGCGGTTGGGTGGACCATGTCTGGATTGCCGCCGTTGCCATCGGCGTCACAGGCCTGACCGCGCTCGGCCAGCCGAGCGTTCAGTTCTCGCGCTCGATCTTCTCGGGGTCCGAGGCAGTCAGTCCGGTCGCGGTGGACCTGCTGCTCAGCGAACCGGCCGGCGCAACGCTGACGGTCGACCTGGTGCGAAGCGGCACGGCGTTGATGCCGTCGGATTACTCCCTGTCCGCGACCCAGGTCACCTTTTTACCCGGCCAGTCGACGGGACAGGTATTCTTGACGATCGTCAATGACACCCTGATCGAGCCGCCGCCCTTTGAAACGATCACCCTGGGCCTGGCGAATCCGAATGGACTGACCATCGGACCAATTTCGACATTTACCTATCAGATCATCGACAACGACAACCGCACCTGGCCGACCGATGTCCCGGTGCAATCGAACGTAACCGTGGTCGACGCCGTCGCGGCGAATCTCGGCGAGAACAGCAGCGGCGCGACATTGCAACCCGCAACTGAAGCCGAACCCGCGTACCTGTGGATCGTCAAGAACAACCCCAGCACCCTGCATCGCCTGGCCCACGGCGCCGGCGGGACATGGGGGCCTTCCAGCGGTTGGCCCGCGAATGGCCTGACCTTGCGGTACGTCAACGGATCGTCGCAATACCCCGGCGCGCCCGACGCGGAAGGCGTGACCAAGGCCGAGTGGTCAGACACCAGTGTTTATGTCTGCGCCGAACGCAACGGGGCCGGCGGCAGTCGCCTGAGCATTTTGCGATACGACACCAACGGCGTCACCGCGGGCACGACGACGCGCGATGCCGCGCGGGAGTGGGTGCTGACCCATGTGGCCGGCAACGCTGACACCGTCGATGAAACCGTGGCCGCCAATGAGGGTTTCGAGGGCCTCACCTGGATCCCCGATGCGTATCTCGTCGCGAGACAGTTCAGGACTGACGCGGGCATTCTGTACGATCCGAACGCGCCGGAGTATTCCGGCCACGGCTCAGGGCTGTTCGTGGTGGCGTTGGAAGCCGACGCCGTGATGTATGTCTACGCGCTCAAATCCGACGGCACTTTCAAGCGGGTGTCGAAGGTGACGGCGACCGGCCTTCAGATGATCGTGGCGCTGGAGTTCGATCGCGACACGGGTCTGCTGTGGGCCGCCTGCGACAACAGTGTGACCGCCTGTGGCAACAAGCATGCGGTGTTCGAAGTCAACGCAAATCCGCTCAGCGCCACGGCGGGGCGGCTGGTGTTGCGACGGGTGTATAACAAGCCGGCCCAGTTGACCGCATCCTCGCGGAACTTCGAGGGCCTGGCCATCGAACCCGAAAGCGCCTGCATCGACGGGCGCAAGCGGGTCTTCTGGGTCAACGATTCCGGCACGCCGGGCCTGACGCTCTATCAGGGATCGCTGCCCTGCGGCTGCGGGGCGATCGATTCGGATGCCGACGGGGCATCCGACTGTGAAGACGAATGTCCCACCGACGCCCTCAAGACCTATCCCGGCACTTGCGGCTGCGGTTGGCCGGACAACGCGCTGCCGGGCGACTTCGACCTGTCGGGGGCGGTCGATGGCGCCGACATTCGAGACTTTGCGTCAGCCTGTGTTGCCCTCGCGACCGACGCCGGCGCGCTTTGCGCCGGGGATTTCAATCACGATCAAACGGTGAATTCACTGGACGTGCCCGGCATGGTCGCGGCGCTGCTCGCGGAATAGAGAATGCCGAAGCCCGAATCGCGAACTCCGAGTCAATTACTGGTCAATGCCGGCACCGCCTCTTCCGGCAACCCCTGGGCCGCGAGAATCTCCTTGTGCACCCGGACGATCAGCACCTCCTCGTAATACGAGCGGTTGAAGATGCCGATCCGCCCACGCTCCGGCAGGCGGCAGGTCGTCCGCCAGAG